>Ga0307507_10000487_pt1 | contig 83744 bp, 24 predicted proteins | sample 7_EM_MG_FD_207223 | JGI IMG/M metagenome (GOLD analysis project Ga0307507, IMG submission 207223) | Populus trichocarpa ectomycorrhiza microbial communities from riparian zone in the Pacific Northwest, United States - 7_EM | ecosystem: Host-associated > Plants > Roots > Unclassified | place...
GGATAATCCGGTAAGAGGCTAATAAGTTATAAAGATAGACTATTAAGAAGCTAATAAACGACCCTAAGGGGGTATAGAGGATAGTAAAATAGGTATATATAGCGGACGGGAAGCTAAAGGCTTTACTATAGTTTCCACCTATTAGTAGACTAGGAGAGGAAACCCTATACTATAATAATAGGAAGAAGGCTGCTATCCTTATAGGCTCTTAATTAGAGGCTATATAGCGCAAATAATATAGATAAATACTAGTATACCCTAAGGCTTAGTACTATAGTATTTAGGTTTATTAATAACTCTAATATACTAATATATAGTAAAAAACAAAATGGAAACTACGTATTAGGAAATAGAGGTTCCTTTACAGGTAAGGCGCGCTTACTTCCCCACCCCAGTTTAGCCAAGACCTAACCTTAACCTTAACCATAAAAGGCCTTCTCCCTCGCTGCTTTTGCCCTTATGCTCTATCTCCTCTTTTCTTTCCCGCTACCATGCCACCTTAGACTCTAGCTGTTAGCCGTAAGGCATTTTTCATCCCCTTAGCATCTATATAGGTGCTCTGTCTGCCTTTCCTAATCTCCGTATGTTTTATACTAACGATTACCCAGCGCTGTAACTCTTTGGCCCTTTTTATAGGACATATTTATACTCTCTCCTGGTATCAATATATGCTTCAGTCCTACTGTATTCCTCCTTTCTTCTTTTCTCTCTCCTCTTCTCCTGCCCACGTCCCCTACTAATTAGTACACCAGAATAATATTTCTATTTATCCTCTTCTTTACCTCCGCCTCTAGCAGTGTCTTGGGCGTAACTATAATGCGCAACTCAATCCCTGTCGAAACAGCTATAAATAGCTATAAGGCTGTGCCGAGAACCGCCTGGTAATGGATTATATGGGTTATAGCTACTATAAGCTACGGGACGCGTTAGGCAGTGTTACATTGCAGCGTTATAATAAAGGCGAAGCTGGACGCTAAAGTGGGTCCTTAGCGAAACCATAGGCCAATGCTAGTTACTTAGCTTAGTTAAAGCTGCGCCGCCAGAAGCTAGAAGCCCTTGCCCTCCTTAGCGCCTTCTTAACCTAGGCCTAGACCTTACTTTTCTCTAACAATTAGAGGATTGTATTATAATTAAAAAAGCTGCTGGGCTTTAGTTTAATCCAGCCCCCTATTTAGCTGAGGAGGTATAAGTTACGGAAATATCCTTTGTATAGACCTAAGACTTGCAAGGCGGAATCTAGAGGTAAATAGCCTATCTAGTAGCATAGCCTGGCTTCTAGTGGAGCTAGTGTTATAATCTTACTCTTAGCTAACAAATACTGGAGAAAAATTCGCGCATTTGATCTCCTAACGAAAACGGACTTTATGCGGTGGCTGCATTAGCTAAAAGGGCGTAGTGAGATGGATATAGGCGTAATCGCCTAATCTACTCGCGCTATCTACCCCCTTACGTTGTTTATGACATTCGGCTGTGGGTAAGAGTAAAAGTAAGGCTTTTACGCATATTTTGGAGGTTGAGTAGCGGCTGCAAGCTCCGTAGAGTGTGATTAAGGAAGTTCCTTAGATCTAGGGGAGAGATTTAAGGATACCCTTATTACTTAGAGTGTCTTTTAATACTTATAGTAGAATTATAGCACGCCCCCTACCTATCTAACCCTAGGAACTATGGTCTCGTAGAGGATCTAGTATAGAAGATCTAGTTTACTAGTATAATTAGGTTAGAAAATGGATATATTAGCGTTAGCCCTAACTCTAAGGAATAAGGGTAGAGGAGGTACTTCGCTACTAACCTCCTTAATAAGGAGGCTTAGTGCGATACCCCTATTAAAGGCTAAATATGCCAGCTTAGTTGGTTAGGTCTTAATCGCAGTTTCTTAATAGGTGTTAATCTTATAATAGAGTTTAAGCCCGTATAAACCTTTATATATTGCGAATAGTAATTGCTAATAGAGCGTAGATTATACGTTTTAATTCGCTATTAAGCTAGTAGGGTTATTTTGGTGTAGATACTGCGGATATAAGCTAGTGGCGAAGAGGGGACTAGCGTAGACTTAAAAGCCTAGCGTGACCCGTTCTTTAGGGCTATTGGAAAGACAAGGCAATGACAATTCTAATAACAATAGCGGTAGCAATAGTGGCATCTTCTTAACCCCTTCGTTTTTATTTAGGAATTTTACTTAATAATATTAATTTCTACACTATACCCCCTAAAAAACCAAAGGCTTCTTAGTATTATGCGATTACGGCTTCTAAGGCAAATGTAAGCAACAAACCTAAAAAGAGGACGAAAAAGGGGAGAGTACCTTGCTTCCCTTTAAAAAATAATCCTGTAAAATATTTAGCCTGGTTGCGCTTAGGCAAGTTATTTCATATTACCTTTTTTAAACATTCCACCTAATAAGGCACTTGTAGATTCTGAGGCTTTTAATAAGTATAAAGATATTTATAAGAATAAAAGTAACAGCTAAGACACTAGAGGAAGCAATTAAGGTAATTTAGTAATTATCCCCTCCCTCTTTTCCTAACAACTATAAATATATCTAATAGCCAGCAGCAAATCTAATATTTATTAAAGATAATATAGCTGACCTAGACTTGGAACCTAAAGGCGATGGGGCCGGTAATACTAGTAATAAAGCTAATAAAGTTGGCGATTAACTAGCACCTTATAAGTTAGGTATGCACTTCCCCCCTATATAACGGCCTTGCTTAACAATTATTAGGTAATAGAAATGACCGCAGCGATAAGGATAATAAGGATAAGGAGCTACTTTTAGAGAAGCTAGAAGATCTCTTTGGCGCATCTTTATATAACCATCTTAAACCCATAGTAGAAGACGTTAATGAAATAGATAGCCTAGCTAAGGGAATTAATGTTGCAACTGTTCCCTAGGCTAAATAGAAGTTGGAGACCTATATAATAACTAACTAAGACTCCTCAATAACCAATAATATAGATAATATTGGTAAGTTATTAATATTAAAAATATTATTACTATAACCTAATAACTATAACACATAGACAATCCGCTTATTAGAGAGGAGGGTAATTACAAAAAAGGGGATATAGAAGGCGAATTATCCTTTATGCTAAGGAAGCGGAAGCTTAATTAGCTTAAACAGGATAATATTACCAATTATAATTCTAACAACCCTACTAAAGAGAGTAGCGGGGGTGGTGAGGATGGCAAGGATAGTAATAGTCTATGTCCCTAGAAGTAATAAAGGCTACCTACCTATTGCAAAGACTTATCTTTTAGCCCCCCTATCCCTTCTATTCTTAACCTCGACTTTTAATACCTATAAGTTAACTAGTAAGTATCCACTCCGCGGCCCACTAGCCCTTTACTTTAGGAGCCTACCCTTCTCCATAGTATTAAACCGCTGTATAATAAGGCTAGCAATTATACTTACAACAAGGATGAGGACAGTAATAGTGGTGGCGTTACTAATAACTAGAGCGACGTTTTAAACCCAGAGCCTGCTATAAAGCGTTATACCCGGATTAAAAAAGACAAAATCAATAAAATAAGCTTAGATGATAAATAGGAGATTGATGATATTCTAGGGGAAAGAATAACTAAGTTAGGGCGCAAATATAAGGTGGCTTGGAAGCCTACCTAGGTTTATAAAAGCGGGCCTTTAAATTCTAAAGATGTCCTTAAGTCTTACTAAAGACGCGTTTGGCAAGCCAAAGCTAGATCGTTGTAGGTATACTCTTTTCCAAAGTTACAAAAGTAAAGGGGAGAGTTGCTATGCAGAATAAAAGGGGCTAGTAGCTTAGGCGTATTCTTGTGTTTTAGTTAGTGGTAGTTCTTTTACTAATTAAGGTCCTTAGACGCTATTCTTAGACAAGATTAATCTTTATAGTAGATACACCAAACCTATACTACTGTTTGAAATTGAAGGCCCGGCCTACTATATAGAAGAAAAGGGGCCGGCCTACTAGGCGAAAGAGATGGTAATAATAGTAGTGCCCTTCTTTTAGCTTAGAGGTCTATTTCTTATTATATATTCTATTTCTAGCTTAATCTATTTATGGCGCATTTCCTGTCATAAAAGGCTACATAAAAAGGTCCGCAAGAGTATTACTTTTTTAAGGGCGGTGAGTAAGAGCCACTTATTACTACTTACAACGCCACGAACAATAGAGAATGTAAGGCTAAAATAACGTTTATGACTTAGCCAGCCAATTCGAATTATGTGATATAGTTAAAACTAAACGGCAGTCCGAATAATATAAAGTTGGGCGTTAATAATTGATTAACTTATATATATAACGTAAAGGCGCATAAACTGGCTGTAGTTAATTTGCCTTATAAATAAGAACGAGCCACGAGAATCCAATCCTTATGAGATATTTTAGTTGGTAGAGGGGCTATATATATCTAGTGACTCCGATATACAGCTAAAATATATGTTATAGCAAACGCCTTACCCGTTTTACTATTTGGCTGGTGGCCTAATTATATATGTAATATTCTGCGCTAGAAAGCTTTGATAGTGGGGTAGGGCAAATCCGGCCGCTTAGCTTAAGGTAGCCGCTTAGCAATTATTTTATACAAGCCTTCCCGTTAGGCACTAACGCCTAAGCAGCTATAAACCTATTAGCTATAGCAACACCTCTATTTTCCCTTATAAATTTCCTTTAACCCTACTTCGCTAATTATTTGTAGCGCAGTTCTATAAAGCTACTTTCTATTTGAGCCTACGATCCACCTCTATTTATATTTCTTATATTCTGCCTCTTATAGTTATCTAGCAATTCTATTCTTGCCACTAAAGGTGAATATTAGCTTAGCTATTCTATCCCGCGCAATATATGCCTAATTACTTATATCTTCTATAATAGTTGTGCTTTAATGCGCATATACTTTGTGGCCTTTTATTCTAAAATAAATTCCCAAATCGGCCGCTATTCCTTAGACAACTATCTGTGATTAAGAACGCATTGCAAAAGACAATATTTGCTTAATATTTCACGTCTATAGAACACCTCTTCTTTATAGCCACTAGTCCCGCAGACTTGCGCGGTTGTACTTCTAGCTATATAGATTATGTCCGCTAAGGCCAGGGATAAGGCGCTTAGTAGGGAATGGGAGGAGATCGGAGGTTATAAATTTAAGATAATAGAGGAGATAACTATGACATTTAAAGGCAGATTATGCAATATTCTAGATAGCGAAGAGAAGGTAGTTAATGAATTAGGTATAAAAGATGGATAAGTAATAAGAGAGGTTCTTACTGGGTATTAATGTTATATAATAAGGGCACAGATTAAGTTTAAAAAGAGGTAGTAATAAGTGGTAATCTAAAGCGATATATATTATTTATTTATAGATAAAAGGCAATCTCTAGCTTCTTCTATAGCATTTTCCTAAAACTCTAAAGTATTTAGGTCCCCTAAACTGAATAAATTAAAGATGTTCTATCTATCCTTGTGGCCAATCCTAACTAACAAGAGAGTGTCCTTCTTGGGCTTTTCTAGCATGTATATAGACAGGCAATTCGTGACCGCTAGTCCTCCTCTCTCTTTTTCCTTTCTCTATAAATTGCTTGTCTTCATTCTGGTGCGAAATGGCTTAAGGAGGTTTTCAATCATATAGCGCCTTATAAATAAGAAAGAACAGTACTAGCCCTATCCCGGCAATACTGGATATCCCATCAATGTTAACCACAAGCAATATCTTATTAAGGGTTGTTTATAGACCTAGAATCTACTGTGATTCTAACCAGGGACGCTTTAATAATAGTTTATCTGTAACTTGATGATATGCTAGCACAGTGGCGCTAGAAGGACTCTTAGGAGAGGTGTCTATCTTAGATAAGTATTAAACATACTAGGTTTTAAAGAGAGGTATTTAACCTTTTTTTTTTTAGTTATTAAACAAGAGGGCGCTTTCTTTACGCGGTAAATCTCCCTTTAAGATAAATAAGCAGCTAGTTAATAAGCATCCAAGACCAGTATACTAAGCGTTTAATTCGCGCCTTAGGAAAGTAGAGCTTTAGAATACCTCTTTAGTAACTAAGCATCTTTAATTAGTATTAAGTGTTCCTCTAATAAGAATTATTAATAATTTATTTAAAATAAAAGGTCTTTTATACCTGTGGAAAGATTAACCTCTAAAAGAGGATATTTTTAAGGTAAAGTACTCCTTGCGTCTGGATCCGTTTTATAAGGTTGTGGACTAAAGGCTAGTAAATGCGTCTTAGACAAAGGAGGATGTGTGCTTTGCAATCGGCCTTGCTTTGTTAAGAATTAGTAATAAAGTTATTTAGGATAAAAGAGTTTCTCTACTAGTGGCGATAGTCGCCTATAAAAACTGACTTTTCTGAGACAACAAAATTAAAGTGCTAATTAAATTGGCCTTATAAAGTTCCTTTGCAACCACAGCCAGTCCTAGTAGGTATAGGGCAGTCTCCTACCAACTTTAAATTTTAGGTAAGCGGGTGTGAGGCGCTATTTCACTTAGCTTTAAGATAGATACTATTAAGGTAAATAAGAGGAACACTTTAGGACCCAAGAATTAGAAAATGTTTATTAAAAGTTCGCGTACTTATAGCCTCACACTATAACGTGATGATGATTGCTTTGCTAACCTTTCCGCATCCTCTCCTAGTAAATTGCAATATAATTTAAATACATAATCCTGGTTTAAGAGTAATGAACTTATATCGTTATTAAATGTCGCTAATTCTTTTCTGAGTTTTTTAATTAGCCAGTCATTCCATTCTATAGATTTTAAGGATATAGTGAAATTAAAGACGGATAGATAGGATAGGGATAAGAAGAACAAAAGGGGACAGGAAGGACGAGGGTAAAGGTAGAGATTTAAAGAATAGGGCAGAGCGGGATAGGCGGGATAGGACAAAATATAGCGGAGCCTAGCGAGTTTAGACCAATCGCGGCGGCACACCTACGGTTATTCCCATTCTGTATATACTTTTCACTTTAATTAAGACATCTACTTAGCTCCTATACATTAGGTCCACAGAATTTATACAGCCTAGATAGGTAATGGGGTCCCAATTATATTCCTTTCTATATTGTTTCTAGTTTAAATAATATTAAATAGCCATAAGCCTCTACTATATATGCAACTGCGTATCTATCGCATCTTCTTTTATATCGCTTTAGTGTTGGAACTAAGATACTAAATATAAGCCACGGCTCTGGTTCTATAGTTATGGTAGAATTATACACCTTCACTTAGTTAAGTTCTGTGCTATATTAGAAGCAATATTAACATGGCGTCTCCTAGGATGAATAGGGGGAAGTATTTATATAGCATAAAGCGGGTTCCAGTAAACATTTACAGCATAGTAGTAGCTTAGGTCCTATTAAAGGGTATAAAAAAAGGCGGATCTTTTAAAGAAATAATACTATCTATACTTAGCTCCTCACTCTAATTTTCCTCTAGAGACTGGTACTATCAACCTCCTTTAGCTACTTCTCTAATCTTATACTTCAAATCGGCTCTACCCTTTAGGCAATATATAGACTATATTAAAGACCCTAAACACTCCTCCAAGCAGCCCTACTCTATTACCAGCTTAGTAGCCTTTTACTATTTAGTATGCTCTGCAATTCCTAGAGCTGCTAAAGATAGCTATAGTAATAAATATGTTGTCTGCCTCTACCTCTACCCTAAAAGGCCTAGTTGTCAAGCTACTAGCCCTAAAAGACCCTAAAACTAAAGCGATATCGCAAGCCTCTAGGTTAGAGTATAAGACGGTAAACGAAGTGTATGTCTTTACAGGCGTGCGTATATAGTCCTACTGACACTATTTTTTCACAGTTGGGATGAGAAAGCTTATTAGTATAAGATTGCTAAGCCAGTAACCCTAATAGGAGAGGTTAATAAACTGGACCAATACATGTTTGTTAATCGTATTTGAATTAGTAGGCATGATACTCTTTATAAGTGTCTTTAATTACTAAAGATAAATCATAAATAAGAAAACTAAAGACCCTATGTCTTACATCGATGTTAAGTCTAAGGGGTTGCGAGACGTTCTAAGAAAGGTCCTTAAAGATATCCGTAGGATCTATCTAAGAGAGGACAAGCCTTTAGTGCAGAAAATTTCCGCTATTAAAACTCGCTGGCTTATATCGCGTATAGGTCGAATAGAACCTCCTATATAATTTTTTCCTAGAACTGGAATTGTATCAAAGTAGCATAAACGTCGACTTTAAGAACGAAGTGTATTTGAAACATCTAGACCTCTTAATTGGCTTTATTAAAACCACCTATACATCTATAACTGAACGCCTTAAACCCCTTCTTAAGAACTATAAAATTATATATAATCTGCTCTGGGCTCTCTTTAAGCCGAACTTAGAGGTCTATACTACCTGTCCTAGTACTAGCAAACCAAGATGCGTTAAGTTTAATCATAGTAAGGAAAAAACAAGACTAAGTAGAGCCAAGTACTTTTATCTAGACTATCGCTACTTTGATTTTGATAGGAAAGTGTTTAGAGAAGCCGCCCTTAAGCTTGCTATTAAGAAGTTCCGAGGAACAAAACGAATAGACTTCCTTTAGGCATTTCCTCTGGAGTACTACCGAAAATCGAGCGAGATTAGAGTATGGCTGATTAGATATGGTTAAATGTTTAATAACTTAAGAGGCGTCTACTACCACTAGTACTAAGGGACTGCCTTCTATAAGGATAAAGACGGCAATAGGATTAAAGTCTTTGTTAAGAGCCGAATTATAGTTAATACAGCGTATTTCCGGCAAATTAACCCTAATTACGCTAGACCCTAAATTAACAAGTTGCTGGAAACGCTAGACTTATAGGCTATTATTAATTCTATAGGGAGCTCGAATAAAAGGAAAAACTAAATTAAGAAGACAGATTTAGATCCAACTAAAATAGAGGATTAGGATTTCCTAGTCAGCAGCCCAACTATGCTAGGTTTTAGTCTAGGTGATAAGCTCTAGTATACGTTACCTTTACTTACGCGTAAGTGGCATTTGCTAACGCGCTATAGTTGAGTTTGTAGTTGCTAATATTAGCAACATTACATGGAACCCTTCTTCCTTTAATAACCTTAGGATTCCTACTTAGTAGAAGGAGATTATTTAAGCTCTTAGTAAAACCTACTTATCTTAGGACTTTCACCCTATCTTAGATAACTTTGTATTAGGTAAAGGGCGCGGACTCGTTACCCTCCTACAGTATATTACTATACCCTCTCTTACAATATTAGTCATACCATTATTTACTAAAATAGGCAAATTAGTGGGCCGCCTAGTGTTGGTAAGACCTTAATAGCAGAGGCGATATCAAAATACCTTAGGAGACCACTTTATGTTATACATCTCTATTCCCTTATAATTGCGGCTCTTTCTAACTAAGTAAATATCTGCTGGAGAATTAGGCACAACCGCAGATGTACTTAAGGAGAGGCTTTCTTATATCTTTAAGATAGTAACTTACTGGAAAGCCACTCTGCTCCTTAATAAGGCGGACGTGTTTATAGAATAGCGTGCTACTAATAATATCTATTATAATGCCCTTGTTTATATATTCTTGCGTAAGCTTAAATACTATAAAGGAATCTTATTTCTTACAACTAACTGGGTAAAGATAATTGACAAAGCTATTATAAGCAGAATACACCTCGCGCTTTGGTACGGTCCATTAAATCGAAACGCTTAAGAGGTAATTTAGAGGAGTTTCCTTAACAAGGCGAGCACGATGAAAAAAACCGCAGATTTTATAGAAAAGGACCTTAATATTCTAGTAGGGAAGGATCTTAATAGCTAAGAGGTAAGAGCCTTTATATCTATAGTAAAGCCAAGCTAATTGATTTTCCGATCTAGATTAAAAATGCTGTTTTTACAGCTTAAGTATTGGCTAGCTATAAAGAGATATAAGTGTCCTTATTACATCTAGAATTCGCTATTAGTGCGAACGTAGAATTTCAGCGTAATTTTATGGGAGGAGGTAAGTTTGATAATATATAGTCCTACGCTTAGCTCTCTTAAATTTACTAGGGTATTAGGGGTCTACAGAATATATGCCTTTTTAGCGCGTGGGCAGATATACATTTAGAATTTAGCTATCTTTTTCTTTTCTTCTTTTTTCCTATTTATACTTGTCAATAGTTGGAGGCAGTACGTTACTTAACTATACTGTTTATTGGCTAGTTATATATATACATATATATCCCAATAACTTTGTGTTATACAGCTTTGACGTAATATGGATGCATAGCCTTAATTCTAAAACGTGGAATCCAATATCACTAAACAGAGTTGGTTATATAAGCGGGTTTCCATTAAAAATAAGATAGAGAAACTAGAACTTTATTATTTTCCTAGATATACTATCTATACAGAATGGCGTAGAAAATAAGAAAAGAAAAGCTAGTAATTTTAAACGGTTTTAAATAAAGTTCCATACGGGATAGAAAATAATAAAAGTATTATTTTTATAGCCACTTTTCCCGTATGGGAGGATATTAAAAGAGGTATTTAAAAGCTGGATATAAAAAGAGAATTTTAGTAGAAATCCCGTATAAAACATCACCTTTTATAAATATATTTTTAAAATGGAATACAAATTCCAGTTTCTATAAGATTTTTTATTAAATTATTCCGTATGGGATATTATAGGAAATGGGATATAAAATCTAAGTAATTAAATTTTAATATGGGATTAAAATATAGTAGATTATTATATTTATTAGCTGTTTATACTATATAAATAAAATTAAAAACTGTGTGGGTGAATTGCTGGTGGATTTAAGAACAGGAGAACGGAAGCTATAGGGCATTAGTTCCCGTATAGAAGAGAAAAATATGGCTAGTAGCTCCTATAGGGGAGCTAAAGCTATACGGGAATATAAGCCGCAGGGGATTGTTTCCTATAGGGCAGTAGAATACGTGGGCATTGGCACCCGCAGGGGATTCATTAGCGTAGGGGATTTATTAGCGCAGGGGATTTATTGGCATAGGGGAGTGGATCCCGTAGGGGAGTGGATCCCGTAGGGGATTTATTAGAGTAGGGGATCGCATCCTATAGGGGATTATTAGGAGTAGGGGATTGATTCCTATAGGGCGGCGAAACACGTGGGCATTGGCTCCCGCAGGGGATTTGTTCAAGTAGGGGACTTATTTAAGTAGGGGATTAGTTAGAAGAAGGGATTAATTCTCCTACGGCCTCTATTTAGGCGGTATAAGGCGGCTTCTAATAAGCTAGAAAGTGGACTGTATGTTTTATAGAAACATAAAGCCTATATAGAATAGTAGGGTGTAGGGATCTGATGATTTTAGCAAAAGATTAGGTTATCTGCTTTCCCAGGTTTATTTAGCTTAGGCAACTCGCCCTACACTATTTTATATGCGTTTCGACCAAGGCTACTACCTAGCCTTAGCCGCCTAAATCTCTATAAAACTTTAACTCGTGTAGTGGAAGACTATAGGATAATAAAATATTATTCTATCTACTCTGCTAATACCTCTAGATCCTTCTATGCTTGCTAGAGAATATCTTTTATCTATAAATAAAGCGCCCTATTTTCCTTCTCCTACCTCCCATCTGTTAGGAAAACTACCTTCCGCAGCCTATTAACCTACGGCTTTAGTGGTTGGTAGTAGGGTGTAAATACCTTAGCTATATGGTTAAGAAAATGGCCTTCTCTGCTTACTAGGCCCGATTTTAACTTAGCTAGCTTTATAGTATTCTTATAATTCCAACACTTAAACTTAGTTGGACTGATATCTTTACCCAACCTATTATAGTATACGCATATCCAGAAAAGTACCTAGAAGAACGACTCTAGATTATACCTAAAGGAATATTTCTCACTAAGAAGCACTTCTATAGCTATAAACGCTCTTGTACTGGTCTTGCCCTATACTCCTAAAGGTCCTTCCCGCTTCTCTTTAATCGCAAGGTTGAGATCGATCAAGAATAACTTCTAGGAGAAATTATCGTCTTCCTTGTTTATTAAGAGGTTGCCTATTAAAACATCACATTAGAGGATGCCGGCCTGCGTATATAAAGACTTATATCCTTTAATAACACCCTCTAGTGCAGTAAGCATTGCAGCCCGAGAGCTTGCCTTATAAAGAGCCTTCCTATAATCGTAAGTGATAACGCGTCAATGTACTTGATTCTGTATAGAGAGCTTATTTAGAGAGCTTGAATACGTACGCTTACTGGGCGGTAGCTCAGCATAGCTAGAAGATCTCTTTCTACTAAAACTTCTGCCTTTTCTTATACTAATTTGTACTCTAGCTGGTTTTGAAGGTATTATTAAACCTTCTAGCTTGTAGTTTGTCGCTCTCGTAATATCTAGCCCCTTGCGGATATTGTAGATATTATTATCTTGTCCACCTATATAAACTGTCTCGTGGTGATAGTACCTAGCTATATTAACCACTTCTTTCCTTATCGCTTTACGTAGCAGTTTGCCTTCTTCCTTGCGCTCTGGGTACTGCTACGAGTCTTTAATAACGAAGGGTATCTTAGAGGTGTTGCCCTTGCGGTATACTTTCTAGCAAGTAGTTGCTTAACCAGCGATATAGGGTGCCTGCTTTATGAGTTCATTAAGGATAAGACACTTAGTCTAATCGTTGCGCATGACCTTAATATATCGTTTGCCATCTGATGTTAGAATGGTAGGGTTAAACCTAAGCTGCTCCTTATTTATCTAGAGAAATCCTAACATCGCTAAGGTAAATTGTAGTCCGTCTTTATTAATATTGAATGGTGATAATATAACGCCTTCTACCTGGTCATACTTCTATAACCGTATAATAGATCTATAGAGGGTAAAGCCTAGGACAAAGCGACGACTGTTCTAAGCGGCGAATACTTCCCTTATATATTTCCCCAAATTAAACCACGCTTTCGAGGCTATATTAGTATTTAAATTACTCTTTAGCTCTCTTAGTATAAGTATATGCAACTAATAGCATTGGGAGCTTTCGCTGGCTATTAGATTATCCACAAAGCCGATATCTAGCTTTTGGTCGGCTGTAGATCCTTATAAGGGCTGCTAAGTATGCTCCACTAGTCTTTATTATGCCTTTAGAACGAACCTGTGCTCCTTTACAAAGTCTAGAAATGATATAATTAGCTTGTTAAACTACTTTAGGACTCTATGTTCTTTTGCGCCTTTAGGCCAGTTATGCTAGCCGCCCTTAGCGTATAGTGGATTGTTCCCTTCCTTATATTTCTTAAAAACGGCGGCGCTTACCTCTTTAAGACCTTCCACTCCCCTAAAGAATGCTTTATATAAGCTAGGAATCCCTATATAAAGAGGGCCTAGCTCCTCCTTTAGAATATCATCCACGTATTTTCTGTGTTTGGATAAGTTAGCGAAGCTGCTTATATTGCGTCAATATAGGGTTTAAACGTGGAATGGTAGCAATTAGGGGGGAGGCGTGGACTCTATAATAGTAGCGTATACCTTTTCCTAGATGACCTTGTTAGGTTTAATCCGAAGGATTGTATTTAGAAGAGGCAGGAACCGCTTAATATTAAAGTCGTCAAAACCGACCGCTAAATTAAGTCTTAATAGATTAACAAGAAGGCCTTTGTTGCTACCGTTAGATAGCAATAAATGAGAAGCAGAAAGGCTCTATAGAGCTAGTATCAGATTAAGTAAAATATCCTTTAGTTCTACTAGCGTTAGATAGAGCTTGCACTAGGTAAATTAACAATTACCTTTATTACTTATTTAATGTAACGCGTCTAAAGAGTTAGAGACACCTAGATCCTTATAAGCGGAGTTAAATAAATCGCGAAAACCATTTAGTCCCTCTCTAATAGGTTTCGTTTTGATTATCTCTAATCTGGAGTGATTTGCCATTATAGGCGAACGCGTCAAGAGCTATGTTAGGAAAGCCGACGTGGTAGGCGGGTAGGCAGGCGAGGAGGGGAGATCAAAGAGTCTAGTATATAATGGACAGTATAATGGCAGATAAGTGCAGGGAGGTTAAGAACACATTAGTTACATCTTATAATGAGGAAATAATTAGGGAGAAAAGTATAAGGAAGGAAGCAAGGTGCGAGCGTAGGGAGGACTAAAGATTAGGCGCGGAAAAGTTAAGCCAACCTAATATGGCTTAGACTAAGGCTTTATAGGGCTTAGTTAAATGCTAAGCTAAATACAGGTAGGTAGTGTTCTCTAGCCTATAACCAATTATACTTACCGGTTTTAGTTTGTTCCGCGACGTATAAGGCGCTGGAGAACGGGTTAACTATAGGGTTGGTTATATAAGCGCCTATAAACGATTATATGGCTTATTTTAAAATAAGCTAAACCTAATACGCAGATACAGATATAGTTAACCTCTTTTTATAGTAGTTAATCGACCTGTTTCCCGAAAATAGGATCCAGTTCCTAGAACTGGATCCAGTTTTTAAAATTATACCCTTTTTACAGTGGTTAATTGGCCTGTGTCCTAAAACCAAAATTAGGATTTGGTCTCTAGAACTAGATCTAGTTTCGGGATCGCAATTTAAACCAGAACTAAAAATAGTCCATTTAGCTCAATACTATATACCTTTTTAGTCACGTTTAGTACGTCTAGAACCCAGAATTGGGATATAGTCTTTAGAATCAGAATATGGTTTTTAGAATTAGATCTAGTTTTTAGAACAAGATCTCATTTTTAGTTAAAACTTGGGCCAATATTAAGGGGTAGATCCTCTATTTATTCTCAACATTTCTACCCTATTAATATAAAATTTAGAGTTAACCTATACCTTAGTTACCCCACAAAACGCTAGCAGGCCATTAATTATCTAGTACTATAGTAATATATCCAAAGCAAAGGTCACTACCAAGGTCAAAGCAAGCTATAAATAAGAATTTTCAAAAGCAAAAGGAGACCTTTTTATAAAAGGCCAATAGATTAAAGCGAGACTATAACGCAGATTGCTATATCCTAATACGGCATAACGGTCGATTTTATACCTATATATCTATAGATTAACCTTTATGGCCTCCAAATCTATAAGACCTAGTAGGCCCTCCCCCCTCTATTGCTATAGAACTACTAACTACTTTTGAAGGAAAAGTTCTATCCTACACCAGTTAAGAAGACGCTAGCACATTTTAACCATATTAAAGAGAGTAGACCGATAAAGGCTAATTCTGGGATATCCGGATTAGAAAGCGACGAGTCTTTTCTTTATAGAGGACTAAACGAGTCATAGGCCAGCTAACTTATCGCTGCTAAGCATATAAAGGTGGAGAACTTATTAAACTTACTATAAGCGAGTCTCTTAACTTTAATCTAATATGCAAAAACTTGTTCCTTTATATATAACAACAACAAGATATTCTTAACATGGAAGCAACTAGATAGAAATAAAATACCGAGCTAAGGAAATCCTAAGTAACGCCTTAATTCTTAATAAATGCCAAAAGAGATAAGTATGGTTGCGAAAGTCTTTCCTTATAAGAGCCACAGAGCTATAACTTGCTAAATAGCTTGCCTACCTTAATAGATAGCCTCTAGAATTGGAAAAGGATAGGTTAAATACTAATAAATAGAATTAAGGGTATAAGAGACACTTTGGTATTAGATTAACACAGCTTTTATTAAGCTTAGAGCCAAGTATTAAAAATATCTAGAATAGACTTCTAGAATAGGCTTAGCAAATCTTATATAAGACAAGTGCTCTTCTTATTAGGCTTGTTCTAAAAGGCATTAGTGGACCCCATAGGGGACCGGTCTCTTATTTACTGTACCAGTCCCTTATCTTGCCTACCTATATATAGTACTGTATTAGTCTATTATTTGTACTAGTCCTAGAGTTCTAGCTAGGTAATACTAGTCCGCTTTATATATTAGTCCTACCTAGCAATCTTATATACTAGCCTACCTTTTATACTAGTCTAACTTTTATAGGCGAAACTTCTAGGGTGCTAAAAACTGGACCTAAATGTTAGTATTAACTTTTAAGTCAAAAATAGGCTCTAGTAATGATAAGACTGAAAATAATCCACTCTAAATTAAGATTAAGGTTGGGAGCGGGGTAATCACACTTAGAAAAAATACACCATATTATAATCTAGTATTTAGCATAAGCGGTAAACACTGGAGTATCTATATTGCTGCTTGCGCTAATCTAGTTATAGGTTAGTGGTGGATAATACAGGCTATTGCGAGACATTGGTAAATGATTTGCACCAATATATATGTAACTAAAGCTGTTGCCTAACTGCCTAAATTATGTGTATATTAAAGACTAGCCAAGCCAACGAGATAACTGTAAGAGGACTTTATAGGGAGGGAGCTATAAAGGCACGATTGTGGAACAAAATAGATTGGAAAGGAGACGAATCCTTAAGGAGGTGAGGCCTCTAGGATTGAGGAGAACTATATATACTATAGGCACATGCCTCCAGCACATAACTAAAAACCGTCTGAGGGCTTCCTAAGGTGACTGTAATAATATCCCTTATAACAACCTACCTAATGCAGAAACGAAGCAACAGAATAACGTAATTCCGGTTTATAGTCACTATATTTGCTAAGACTGAACTAGTATAATATAGGTTTAGGTGGGGCATCCTAAGGGATATTTCTTCTTAGGATGGCCTAAAATTAACTATAGTGGAGACTCTTATAGAGATCTCTAGTAATTACTATAACTTAGCTAAGAGTTGCATTATAATTAAAGTATCTATTTTCTAATTTATAAAAATAAAGCGATATAAATACTAACGTAAGGGATCGGGTTATAACGGTTTGGAATATTAAAACTGCGCGTAAACAAAATTTATTAAGAACTTCTATAGCTATACCAACCGTCATAGCCCTATCGCCCACGTTTGTTGTTTGCTATAATTACTTATATATAGTTGGTAGCAACTAAGTGAGATTAGATGCGCGTACTAAATTTAAAATTTTGGAGCACTCGCTAAAGGGGTAGTATTTTAGTATTCTAAACCATTCTCGCAGTAAGCCTAATTAAGAAGGCGGTAGTAGCTGACCGTTATAACTAGGCTAACCGTTATAACCCGATCCCTTATGTTAATTAAATAGTATGCTTTTTTGTAAACCTGTATACGAAACCCGCAAGCGAAACATATAAGCTAAACGCCAACCATCTAGAGACGGCCACTGAAAACCGGCTAAAGGCATATCGCTATAGGCACTCCCCATTACTCCCAACTATTATAGGTACCTACTATTGTAGGTACTCCCTAATATTATAGGTGCTCCCCGTTACCGTAGGCACTGCTACTTGTAGGCACTCTCCTTTATCGCGGGTACTCCTTATTTTTATAAGTACTCTTTATTATGGTGGGTACTCCTTACTATTAGGAGCACTCCCTATTATAGGTACTCCCTTTTATTATAGGTGCTCCCTGTAATCATAGGTACTCCTACTTATAGGTACTTATTAATACCATAGGTATACTAAGTGCTGGCTTTTTACAGCTGCTCGCTTTAGACTTAAACCCGCCCTAAACTTGGTATATTTCTCTATTAAATTAATAGCTAACCCCGGCGTCTCTAGTTATTATAGCTTATAAGTAAACCCGCCCTAAGCTTAGTATATTCCTCTATCGAGTTAATAGCTAACCCCAACGTCTCTAGTTGGTATAGGATATAAGTAAACCTACCCTAAGCTTAGTACAACCTAATTCTAGAACCCTCTATTTTTAGCTAACCATAGTTAGGGGATCCTAGTTACGTCTAGAGAACAGCCATATCTAGAGAATTATTGGACCTAAAATAACCGGTCCTCTTGGCAGCGCCAAATAGGAGAACCACGTCTGGAGAACAGCTATATTTAGAGAACAGCCACGTCTAGAAAATAGCTATGTAGAAGGCAGCCACGTCTAGAGAACAGCCACTGGAGAACAGCCACTGGAGAACAGCTACTGGAGAATAGCCACTAGAGAATAGCCACTGGAGAACAGCTACTAGAGAACAGCTACTAGAATAGCTACATCTGAAGAATAGCCGAATAGCCACGTCTATAAAACAGCCACTAGAGAACAGCTATGTCTAAAGAACAGTCACATCTAGAGAGTAAGAACGCCACGTCTAACAGCCATATCTGGAGTAGCTATATCTAGAGTAGTTATATCTGGAGAATAACTAGTCTAATAAACGGTTATATCTAGAGAATAATAGTCTGCAGAAAGTTATAACTAGTTTAAATCTTACCTATTTTGCCTTCTTTCTACCGCGCCTGATATATCTTATTACTATAGATTTAAACGCGGTACTTTTGTTAACATAGCCTTAAGAAGAAGTTTATAAAGCGCCTCTAAAGGTAAGTGTAATATAAAATCTATAATCTAATATAATTAAGATAGTAGAGGTTTTGTATGGAACATAATTAGCAATTTAAAACGCCTGTAAATAAAACCTTTATAGCATCTAGAGCTGCTTTAGCACTCTCTTTTATAGTTAAGCTCTATTAAGAATTAAGTGTGAGGATACTTTATATATAAGATATAAGGGCGTTACTTATAAGATATAATCTATAGTTTAGCGCCAGACTTCTAAAGGAAGGACTTCTGCGGCTGCTAGGACTTAGTGTCTTCCATTCCAAATAGAAATTAGCTGGAAAATCTAGCTCTAGGTAACTATTAGCTTACCTTAGCAAGGTTAGACTATAGAATTAATTAGCGGATATATATATATCCGTAAGCGGATATCGCTAACCTTTTTAGTTAAAAAGTTAATTCTATAGTGTGGGAACTGTAAAGCTTATTGACCCAAGTTTATAAGTAGTCTGTTACTTTTAGGTCCTAAATTTTCAAACTCTGATCACAATTAACTACTCTATTATATTTTAAGCGGGTTTTTCTTTCTATATATTATAAGTTTTCCCCTATAACAGAGTAGTCTATATAGGCTAGGTTAGAATCCATATTAGATGTTAATTAAAGAATATCTCTCTCTCTCTCTCTTATATTTTAAGCAGAGGGCTCTATATCAAAGCTCTATAGTCTAAGTATACACTATATTCGTAACCAATATAATCTTAATTGCGAACTATAAAAGCTATATTAAAAGTCTTTAACCCAAAAGCCTCTATATTAAAAGCCTCTATATTAAAAGCCTCTAAATAAGGGCCTATTAAGTATAAACGGACCCCCGACAATCTATATATTGCTTTTGGTTTACCCCGCGTATAAGGGCAGATCTAAGCGAGCCAAGGGGAAACGAAGCCCTAGGGGAACGAAGCCCTAGGGGAATAAAGCCCTAGGGGAATAAAGCCCTAGAGAAATGAAGCCCTAGGGAAATGATCCCCTAGGGGAATGGAGCCCTAGGGGAATAATCCCCTAAGGGAGTGGAGCCCTAGGGAATAAAACCACAAGGAAGTGGAACCGCAAGGGCTTCTATAAATAGGCGAATCGCTAGGATTTATTTTTATCCTCAGCTTCTTGGCTTTTAATTGGTTAGTATACTTTACTAAGCCTTACTAGCTTACACTTTAATAAGTTGCCCTACGCTGTTTTATATAAGTTGTATCTAAGGCTGCTGCCTAGACTTAGAGAGAAAGAAAGAGGGGGATTAAGTAGGCTCTAAAAATCAAGTATCTAGTTTTAGGTATAAACAAAGGGCTATTTTTAGCTTTTAAGAGGGTCCTAATTTTGGATATTTTAAGAGCCTAAAATTAGGTCCTCTATTTTTAGGGTCTACTTAATCCCCCAAACCTCCTCGCTTCTGTCTTTAATTTTCACTTTTTCTTTTAAGTAAATAGCGTAAAAAATCCCAATCTAGTAATAAAATTTCGGCATAGCTTTCCTATTCCACTAGTAAAGTCATTAAGAAAACACTAAGCATCTATATAATGCATCTCTTAACTAAGACGAGACGCTATATTGAATTTATAGGGCTAGTGCTAACCCCTACAAAAGACCCGCCTACGGGAGCGCCTGTACCTTTGATGTATATCCGTTAACGAGGATACAGGTTGGGGATTTTGGCATAGTTTAGTTGACTTAGCAACCGCGCCAAGCCAAACGCTGAGCAGTGGAGGTAGTGTATCACCGCTATAACACTACACTTAAGACCGTTTATTCTAACACTAACCACAGTTCCCCTATTTTCTCTATTCTTTAATCCTAGGAAGTAGACCCTTAACAAGGGTGTAGCTAGAGCAGTTCGGCCGCCCTTCCTACTAGCGCTGGAGATACGCTATATAACCCTACCTAAAATTGGTAACTTAAAGTCTATAATATAATAGGTTAAGTACCTGGTATATATTATCGTATATAGCCGTTACACTTGCAACATATAAATTCTATATATTACGTCTATTGAATATAAGCTTTAAAAGGGAAAATTAGGGAGATAGGGAAATAAAAATAAAATAACTTTAGTTATACGTTATTCCTTATATCTGAATAGGCTTAAAAATTACTAAGACTTTATCTCCTCTACTATTGACAAGTAATGGCTGAAGCATACTATAGTAGAAGGATGTTATAATCTGAGAGTTCTATTATAGCTATTATATACTCTCTGGTAGAGTTCTAATATAGATTCGCGCTGCTCCTAGTAATAAAAGAGAAAAGCCGGATAATATACGCTAGTAAGCGTATATGGGTGCCCTAACCTAAGTGCCTTCTTCTATCCTTATAGTGCTTACTGGTGTATCACTTCTACCTCTTTATACTTGCCCTGGCTCTCTAATACTAACCTAAGCTTGCTGACGCTGGTAAGCGTGTCTAGGTGCTTTGGCCCAAGCACCTTCTCCCTACCTTTTAGTGCTCGCTAGTGCATCGCTTCCGCCTCTTTATACTTGCCCTGCCTTAATAATACTAACCTAAGGTTGCTGACGCTGGTAAGTGTGTGTGGATGCTCTGGCCTAAGAACCTTTTTATATCCTTCTAGCGCCCACTAGTGTATTGCTTTGGCCTCTTTGTATTTGCCCTAGCTCTTTAATACTAACCCAAGGTTGTTAACACTGGTGAGCGTATCTAGATGCTCTGGCCTAAGTACCTTCTCAGATCCTTCTAAATCTCACTAGTGCATTGCTTTAGCCTCTTTATATTTGCCCTAGCTCTCTAATACTAATCTAAGGTTGCTGACGCTGGTAAGTGTATCTGGATACTCTAGCTTAAGCTTCTTCTCTCTTATTTCTAGCGCCCGCTAGTGTATCGCTTTGGCCTCTTTATAATTGCCCTAGCTCTTTAATACCAACCTAAGGTTGCTGATGCTGCTAAGTGTATCTAGATGCTCTAGTCTAAGAACCTTCTCTCTTATTTCTAGCGCCTGCTAATGCATCGCTTTGGCCTCTTTATAATTGCCTTAGCTCTTTAATATTGACCTAAGGTTGTTAACGCTGGTAAGTGTATCTAGATGCTCTAGCTTAAGTACCTTTTTATATCCTTCTAGCGCCCGCTAGTGCATTGCTTCGGCCTCTTTATATTTACCCTAGCTCTCTAACACTAATCTAAGGTTACTAACGCTGGTAAGTGTGTCTGGATACTCTAGCCTAAGCTCCTTCTCTCTTATTTTTAGCGCCCGCTAGTGCATTACTTTGGCCTCTTTATAATTACCCTAACTCTCTAATACTAACCTAAGGTTACTAATGCTGCTAAGCGTGTTTAGATGCTCTAGCTTAAGAACCTTCTCTCTTATTTCTAGCGCCTGCTAGTGTATCGCTTCGGCCTCTTTGTAATTGCCCTAGCTCTTTAACACCAACCTAAGGTTACTAATGCTGTTGAGCGTGTTTAGATGCTCTGGCCTAAGAACCTTCTCTCTTATTTCTAGCGCCTGCTGGTATATCGCTTTAGCCTCTTTGTAATTGCCCTGGCTCTCTAATATCGACCTAAGGTTGCTAACGCTAATAAGTGTATATAGATGCTTTAGCTTAAGCACCTTCTTATATCCTTCTAGCGCCCGCTAGTATATCGCTTTAGCCTTTTTATAATTGCCCTAGCTCTCTAATATCGACCTAAGGTTGCTAACGCTGGTAAGTATATATAGATGCTCTGGCCTAAGCACCTTCTTATATCCTTTTAGCGCCCGCTAGTGCATTGCTTCGGCCTCTTTATACTTACTTTAGCTCTCTAACACTAACTTAAGGTTACTAATACTGCTGAGCGTGTTTAAATGCTTTAGGCTAAGAATCTTCTCCCTACCTTTTAGTGCTTATTAATATATCCCTTCTGCCTCCTTATGCTTGCCCTGGTACTCTAATACCAACCCAAGGTTACTAGCGTTAGTAAGTATATCTGGGTACTCTAGCCTAAGTATATTCTCTATTTCTTCTAGTGCTTATTAATGCATTACTTCTGCCTTCTTATGCTTACCCTGCTTCTATAATACCAACTTAAGGTTGTTGACGCTGGTAAGTATATCTAGGTGCTTTAGGCTAAGAATCTTCTCCCTACCTTCTAGTGCTTATTAATGTATCCCTTCCGCCTCCTTATACTTGCCCTGGCAATTTAATACCAACCTAAGGTTACTAGTGTTGGTAAGTGTGTCTAAGTGCTCTAGCCTAAGTATATTCTCTATTTCTTCTAGTACTTGTTAATGCATTGCTTCCGCCTCCTTATGCTTATACTGCTTTAATAACACCAACCTAAGGTTGTTGACGCTGGTGAGTATATCTAGGTGCTTTAGGCCAAGAATCTTCTTTTTACCTTTTAGTGCTTGTTAATGCATCCCTTCTGCCTCTTTATGCTTACCCTAGTAATCTAATACCGACCTAAGGTTACTAGCGTAGGTAAGTATATCTAGGTGCTCTAGCCTAAGTATATTCTCCATTTCTTTTAGTGCTTGTTAATGTATTGCTTCCGCCTCCTTATGCTTATACTGCTTTAATAACACTAACCTAAGGTTGTTAACGCTGGTAAGCATATCTAAGTGCTTTAGGCTAAGAATCTTCTCCCTACCTTTTAGTGCTTATCAATACATCCCTTTTATCTCCTTATACTTGCCCTGGCTCTCTAATACTAACCTAAGGTTACTAATACTAGTGAATGTTTTTGGGTGCTTTAACCTAAAGACCTTTTTATACCCTTCTAATGCTTATTAGTGTATTATATCCGCCTCTTTATACTTGCCCTGCTTCTATAACACTAACCTAAGGTGGCTATAGCTACTAAGCATATTTAGGTACTCTGGCCTAAGAACCTTTTCCTTGCCTTCTAGTGCTTATTAATGTATCCCTTCCACTTTCTTATACTTGCCCTACCTCTATAATACCTACTTAAGGTTGCTAACGCTAATAAGTGTGTCTAGGTGCTCTGGGCTAAAGATCTTCTCACATCCTTCTAGATCTTATTAGTATATCGCTTCCGCCTCCTTATACTTCTATTGACTCTTTAATACTAATATAAGCTTGCTAATGCTAGTAAGTGTATTTAGGTGCTTTGGCCTAAGGACCTTCTTATATCCTTTTAGTGCTTGTCAATGCATCTATTCCGCCTCCTTATACTTGCCCTTAGTTAATAATACTAACCTAAAGTTTTTATATCCTTCTAGTGCTTATTAGTGCATTATATTTGCCTTCTTATACTTGTCCTGGCTCTTTAATACTAACCTAAGGTTATTAACGCTAGTAAGTATATCTAGATGCTCTAGCCTAAGGACCTTCTTATATCCTTTTAGTGCCTATTAATGCATTTCTTCTGCCTCCTTATTCTTATCCTATCTCTATAATACTAACCTGAGCTTGCTAACGCTAGTAAGTGTATCTAGATGCTCTAACTTAAGAACCTTCTTACTTCCTTCTAGATCTCGTTAGTGTATTACTTCTACCTTTTTATACTTCCCTTAACTCTCTAATACTAACCTAAGCTTGCTAATGCTAGTAAGCGTATCTAGGTGCTCTAGTTTAAGGACCTTCTTATATCCTTCTAGTACCTATTAATGCATCTCTTCCGCTTCCTTATACTTGCCCTACCTCTATAATACTAACCTAAGCTTGCTAACGCTGGTGAGCATATCTAGGTGCTTTGGCTTAAGTATATTCTCCCTTCCTTTTAATACTTATTAGTATATTACTTCCGCTTCTTTATACTTGCCCTAGCTCTTTAATATAGACCCAAGCTTGCTAACGCCTATAAGTATATCTAGGTGCTCTAACTTAAGTACTTTTTTATATCCTTCTAGTGCTTGTTAATGCATTCCTTTTGCCTCCTTATATTTTCCCTGCCTCTATAATACTGACCCAAAGTTGCTGACGCTAGTGAGCGTGTTTGGGTGCTCTAGCCTAAGGACCTTCTTACTTCCTTTTAAATCTCGCTGGTGCATTACTTTTACCTCTTTATACTTACCCTAACTCTCTAATACTAACCTAAGGTTGCTAATACTAGTAAGTATATCTAGGTGCTTTGGCCTAAGGACTTTATCCCTTCCTTCTAGTGCTTATTAATGCATCCCTTCCGCCTCCTTATACTTGCCCTACCTTTACAACACCTACCCAAGGTTGCTGACACTGGTAAGTGTGTTAGGGTACACTAGCCTAAGTACCTTTTCCCTCGCTAATATTATAGTTCGATTGATATTCCCTGCTGCTATATATTCCCCTATAAGAACAAGATACTATGTAGTGTTAACTATAATTATAGCTTAATCTAGCGTTGCCTCCTTTCTCTTTAAATCGTAGTTAAGAAGTTTTCTTAAGTGTGAAAGAAGGGCCTAGCAAGCCGCCTATATCTTATGCTGCCTATTTAGGAAAGTCGCAGCTATAACCTAGAGCGATACCTGTTGCTATTTATTTACCTAACTATATAGCTCTAACCACTTTCTCGTTGCTAACTGCACTAGGCTATATATCTTAAATAGCTGCTCCCTAGGCGGCTGCTCTAATTGCTTCCCTATTTGGGTCCTAATTAGAGAGAAGCTTGTTAATAGCGCTACTATATCCTTAAACTATAGTCTGTTTTGGCCGTTATATAGTAGGTGCTTAAGAATCCCTTATTTGTTAAATATAGTTATAAGGGAAAGTAAATCCGTGGCTTCTAGCCTCGTCTTCTAAATCTGCTTAAAGGATATCTACTAGGTTGCAAGGATTATATCTAATATATTATTATCTTGCCATAGGTCTCTTGCTTTGTAGATATTTAAAAGGTATACTTAGTTCTCCTCACTCTTATAGAAGAGCTTAAGATACATTAAAATACTAATCTATAGCTCTCTTACTGTAATATACGCCGCGGCGTAAGTAATAGCAAGAGGAATACATTCTAGAGCTTATATAAGCGCTCTTCCATCCTTTTTTAATAACTTGCTAATCAAAACCCTAGTCTTTAGTAGTGCTAGTATATCTTTCTCTACTATTAGCTCTACCTAAATAACATTATGCTTTATCCCTATAAGGTTTACTACTGTAATAAGGTTTTATAAGGTAATCAGTATCCATCTATTTAGACTTTAGGGGAGGAAGCTTTTTAATAGTCTTGCTTTACTAGAGAGCTTATTTCCTTACGCAACACCATCTAAATTAGTGCTAGGAGAAAGTAAGACCTAGTCGTCGTTAGTATTATTAAATACTATAAGCTATTGGCCGTTTTTTTTGTCACAAAGCCAATGATAAACTAATTGGAGGATATTAGCCTTTAGATTGTTATATCCTAGTAGTCCGGCCTTAATAGCTATATCTCTATAGGCTTACTTAAACCTAGTAGTATTGCTTATATATATCTAAAACACCTAGGTTTGCGGTGCTGACTCTCTAACTCTATATATATACTTAATAGCAATTTGGGACTTCCTAGGATGGAATAAGCTTAACCTTTAACTAGATAATATGTAGTAATGCTTACCTAATACCTCCTAGTCCAATAAGGGCCACTTGTTTATAGTCCTGTAATGCTACCTGTTTAAATTTCTTTTGTATCTCTGTTAGGACGTCCTCTTGGCCTATAAACGCGCTATCTCTCTAGAAGGGGACCATGTAAAAAGGCTTAGGTCTGTTTTATACTTGCACTAGTACTTAGTTGTTATTAGCTAGAAGTAAGGCTTGGATAAGGAAGGTTAAATAAGACTAGTCTTTATATAGTTATAGCATAGAAGAGAAAGCTATGTATAAAAATAAGCTGTAACTACTCTTAGAGTACTCTACTTAAACTATCTAAGCTTGTCCCGTGCACTATTATACCCTTAGTTATTCTTATTATTAAACTTAATAATTATTAAGTAATTAGAGTCTAGAGGGATCTTTTCCTCTATAGAGTCTAGAAGCTAGAGAAGAGCCAAGTTGGTATCTACTACTATAATGAAGTTGCTAGTCCTTTTCCAGCGTCTGCTTTCGCTGTCCTATTTTAACCCTATTAGCAATCTCCTAAAGTCTTATTTATTAGAGGATTATATAAACTTAAGCTGTCTAGTTTACTCCCTCTTATAAAAGCTAATAATCTTCTAGTTCTGGATAAGATTTTTGAAATCTATAAGCTAAAAGGCTAGTAAGTTAGACTTAGATTTAATCTATTTAAGGAGCGTATTTTGCGGGTAATTGTTATACCTAGCTAGCATTTTCTAAATATTATCTACTACTAGTCCCTTATATAGAATCCTAAACAGAAGAATGCCGTATATAGCTCTGTAAAGGGCTGCTATTGTTAGATAATCGTCTTTGTTTATTTAAACCGCCTTAACAAGGCACTATACTGCTTAGCCTTATGTATATATATGTTATAGCGGCGACCTATATAAGCAAGGATAATACCACCAAAGCTATATATAATAAAGAAGAGTGGCCAGCGTCTTAGCTAGCGTATTACAGCTATTAGCCTTATGTTTACGCTTTTATAATAGTATATTATAACAACGCTTACCTCTTTTGTATTCCTGACCTTCTTAAGCTCCTCTAGTAGCTTCTAGCCATAGTCCATAATCGTATTGATCCCATAGCTTAATAGCTTCAAGTTATAGCTATAGATTATTATATAGTAGTATAGCAGGTCCTTAGATAGGAAGTTATATAGCTATATCCGCCTAAGGTTTCCCTTACCCCTCTATAAGCCGTATGCATGTCTGTCGAGGCCAGTAATAGCGATTATACTATAGCGCCGTAAATTAGTAGCTAGAAGGCAACACTTAAAAATAATAGAAGCAGGTTGCCTAATCGAAGAAATAGTACTTACTCTATAGTAACTGGCGTATCTGGCTTTGGCGTATATAGCTAGGTAAATTTAAAAAAGTAGTAGTTAAAGCTAATATCTATATTGCCTATCTCTACCTGCTAGTCTCCTAGCTGGTTTGCTGCTAGCTTGGATAGGAATATAGGCACCCCGCTATAGAACTTTACTAGCGCAACCCTTTGCTTATTGTTATAGCAAGACGGCATAACAGCCGCACTAATATATAGCTTTAATTGTTCTTCCTCTAATAGGTTATTGTTAATGGCAGCCTTTAGCGCTGTGTTTAGCTTAATATTAGGCTAAAGACCGGTAATGTAGAATATAAGGCCTTTCTTCCTAGCGGCCATGTTAGATTAGGTATTGTGTATTTTTAAGCAGTAGATAGATAGTAGGCAGGTAGAGACTTAGTTACGTTATAAAGGAGAGGTGGATAGAGAGCGGCTTTGCCTATATCTTTAGGTAAGGCTAAGCAATACTTACTAGGTAAGGCAGAGTACGAATTACTTATTAATAAGCTATTAACCGTGCTAACCCTCCCTAGCTTTGGCCCGCGCTATACCTAATACCGCCTATTTATTACAAACCCCTATAGAATCTAGGGTATTGGCGCTTAGTAGCTAAAACTTTGTATCTATGTAAAGCGGGCTACGCTATGTGTGCTATTTAACTATAACTTAAGGTATTAACCAGCCACCAATATATCTCCCTTGCTATTGCCTAGTACTATAGCCAAAGGAACTTTCTATATATCTAACTTTATACAATTATTGGCTGGATAATAACCTTCTTTAATAACTGAAAACATCCTACTTTGTCCTAGTGCTATACCCAGGATTATATTTAATGGGCGGACGTAGAATAAAGTAAGTAAAGTAAGAGATTATATTAAAGGCCTATAGTAACGCCTATCTTAGGGATCTAGCTTTAGAAAAGCTTACCCCGCCAATATTAAACCTAATTAACTAAGCCTAATTAACAGCCCTATTTACTAGTCAACCCTATTTATAAATAAAAGCCTATTAGGACTCTATAGTATTATAATAGGAGTTCGATTTAGAAGCTTTAAGAGTTTAGTAATAATATTAGCGTGATTTAAATAATTAAACTTAACTTAACTAAAAATATCCTGCATATAGTATTTGCCAGTTATTATGGTACTACGAATATAGAATTTTATTGTGATTTTATAGGAGGAGGTTAGTTTAATAATTTGTAATTCTATACTTAGCTCTATAGAACGCACGCCCTTTTGGTATATAGGTAGATATATATTTAGAATTTAGCTACCCTTTCTCTTTCTTAATATTTATTCTTGTTAATAGTTAGTAGCGGTATATTGCTTAACTATACTGTCTATTAGCTAGTAATATATGTACATTCTAATAAATTTACGTCACGTAGCTTTAATAGAGTGGTAAGTTAAGGTGATAGGCAACTAGAACAGGAATAGGGTAATTGGCAAGATCTAACCTAGATTAATATATTTTGTCTACTGCAAATAATAGGGCATAGCGCTAAGTAGGCTATTCTACTATGGGTTTAGTTAATAAGCATCCTAAAAGGATATTTCCCCTCTAAATGCCCTGGCTAAGAGCTTAAATACTGTTAGATATTTGCTAAAAATAACAGGGCTATATAATAGGAAAGGCCACTAGAAATAAATTACTCTTAGGGTAATACTCCTAGGCCATAAGTTGCTCCCAGGCGCTACGGCTGTATACTTTCTGTAGGCAGCATATTTCTTTAGCTGTATAATTTTTGTAGGCTGTTTCTATCTGGGTAGAGCTTTTAGGAGGGCTTAATGTCTAAGAGATTTAATCTTAGGAGGGCTTTTGGCCTAGGTAGGCCGATCTAAGGAGGGCCGATTTTAGGAGGGCTAATTCTAGGAGGGATGCGATCCTAGGAGAAATAATTATTCTATTATAGGGTGCTGTAGAACTCCTAAAAATATATTCCCTAGAAACCTAAGGCTCCTAGGAGACTATTCCTAGGACTTAGAGGCTCCTTAGAGCTTAATCCTAGGTCTAGGACTACTAGGAGACTATTACTGGGACTTGGCTATTTAGACTTAAAGGCTTTTTGGAGGATTAATCCTAGGAGTCTAGGGCTTTTAGGAGACTAAAAATAGAGCACCTAATTTTATTATAAGGTTAAAAACATTCTAAATAAAACCCTCTTAGAGATTACTAAAATAACTACTACTAAAAATTATACCCCCCTAAAATTAAACCCCCTTCTCTACTACTCTCTTCTCCTAGCCCTTGCTATATGTAAGCTTAGATCAACTATGGAGAACCTTATAAAAGTCTATAATTAAGCCGCCTGCCCCTAGTATAAATATAACGCCAATTGACCCTTAGACGCCTATGTTAATACTAATAAATATATCCGCTAAGCGGATATTGAGGCCTCCTATTAAGTGCAAATTGGAATTATCTACCTTTGTGGATCCTAGACTATCCAGAAAGTATATATCTATATACCTTTAGCTGCTAATATAAGCAGCCACATAGGAGGGCTAAGTGAAAACTAGACTAGCTTAGGAAAAGGGCCAATTAGACATCTATTAGTAATTTACTATAATAGGACTAGTTCTCTTTTCTAACCCCCATCCCTATAAAGCGAAATGCCCCGCGTTCTAAATAAAAATTGGATATATAGCTTTATCCTAAAATATAAAATCTAATATTTGGATTACGTGTTTTGTGGAAACATAAAGCCTATATAGGATAGTAGGGTGTGGGGACTTGGCGATCTAGTAGAAAATTAGGTTATCTACTTTCCTAAGTTTATTTAGCCTAGGCGACTTGCCTAATGCTATTTTATATGCGTTTTAACCAAAGGTTACTACCTAGCCTTATCTACCTGAATCTCCGCAAAACTTCATTTATGTGGTGGAAGAGTGATAAAATATTATTCTATCTACTCTGCTAGCACCTTTAGATCCTTTCTTGCTTCCTAAAGCACCTTCTTTATTTAAGAAGGAAGTTTTTTATCCTTTCCCTTTCGCCTTCTACCGCCTAAAAATACCACCTTTCTGCAATCTGTTGACCTAAGGGATCAGTGGCTAATAGTATAGTAAAAAGTTATTACCTGTAGTCTTAAGAAAATCCTCTTTATTAGCCACTATACCCTTTTTTATTTTAGCCAGCTCTTCTGTATTTATAGAATTCCACCTATTAAACCTATTAATAACGTTGCCTAATTAGGACCCAGTTTTCAGTCCTGTTTCTATAGGGTTCCGCCTAGTTCTAGACTTTTTAAGGCTACTAGGTTCTGGCCCCTAAGTCTTAAGTAAACTTGCCCTTTATTATAACTAAAGGTAATAGCTTGTTAGGGTTTCTGGTGCTTGTACTACCTGCCCTATTATAAATAGTTGGCGCTGCACAGTCCTTATAGTTCTTAGCAAGCCTTATAAAACTTTGTATTGTACTTCTATATAGTCTCTTTTAGGACCCTATATTAGTTATTAGCCCAAAGTACGCAAATCTACTATAGTATGCACAAAAATCGGAATCTGATTCGTAAGTAATTATATAATAAAAAACTCAGAATTCTAATCTCTTTTAGATAGGGTAGTTCCTTTAGAACTTATAGCTAGTTTAGCTATACCAGCCCTCCTAATAGGGGGCATGGACTAATACACAGCTATATAGCGTTGCATTATTACTCTACTCTACTCTACTTTACTTTACTTTATGTATCTACCTACTTCACCTTACTTTATCTACCTTACTTTACTTTATTTACTTTTCTTCTCCCTGCTATTTAAGCCTTTCTATAGATGGCTCTATGGCTCTTACCCCTATGCTTATAGACCACACTAGCCTTATCGCCGTGCTTAATAACGGGATTTAGAGAGTTTTAAGCAGATTATCCCCCCTAAAAGATCTTAAGGAAAACAGGCTATTAAAGGTAGTAGCCATTATTAGGAAGGACCCGGACACGATTATTAGTAATAATTACTATAAAAAAGCTAGGACGATCCTTATCAAGCTCTTATCTATTTCCCTTAAAGTCTTCTTCCTATGCGCTATTGGCACTACCCTAGATGCGCTTAGTAAACTACACTAGAACCTACGCAGTAAATAGGTATACGCTATAACTACTAATATCTACGCCAATGCTATCTCTAATTGGTGGCGTACTGTGGCCAAGCCAGAGGGCCTGGCTTAGGCAATTAAGTACTACGCCGCTTAGCTCCCTGTACTGCTAGACTGGCCAAAAAGCCTAGACTAGAAGATAGAACGCTATAATAATCTACCCTATAGGGCGATGTTGTAGGGAGGGATATCTCTAATAATGCCCCTATACGACCTGCTAGATTTTTTAAAGGATAAATATATGGATGCACTAGTGTAGATTAACTGCCTATTTAATAAGTGCTCTCCACCCTTTATTAAGTTTGGACCGGCGGAATAGGGTATAAGGATAGAGTTTGGCCTGGGTATTGTAAAGGCGGTTATAGAGCACGGTATATAGAGGGAGGTTACCTATATTTAGCTAGCGGAATAAAGCTAGTAGTATGTTTTATTACATTAATATAAGACGATATGTCGGCCTGCCTAATATTATACACTAGTTGCCAGCGTCTATAATAAGGAGGAAATGCTTATCCTTAAAATACCGCCCCATCTCTACGTTTTCTGTTTTAACGTTGTTGTACATCTTGCTACCTACCCATACTGCGCCGTTCTCGCTGTGTACTCTAACCACTATGCCGTAGAGCTTCCGCCCCTGTAGTAAGCCCTTTTAAAGAGAGGAAAACTAACCTATCCCAACCTCCTAGTCTCTAAGTATTATAGGGTTAATAGACGGGAACTAGCGCACCAATTATTAGTGCTCTTGTAAGGGGGAGGGGTATATAGGGAATAGGGGTTTGAGATAAAACTTACCTTGTCTTAGATTAGCTGCTAAAGCGCTATATTATCCTGTGTAACGTTATTCGCGACTAGCGTCTTTCTGTTTATACTAGGACGTAGAAGCGAATCTTATTAACAGAGTCTTAATAGCCGCCGCTGTAGGTTTGTGGCCCCAAAGTAACTTAGTTAGTTAGTAGTATTTTATATATAGAGGTAAACCCCAAAGCGACTACAACCCTATAAAGATTGGAAGTTTTGGACACAGTTTTACTAGTAAGATAGGCACTTTTTAAGAAGTCCTAATAGAAAGTTAACTACTTATATGGCTGCCTGTAGCAAACTTTTGCTTTACTAAGTAGGGCGATATATGTGTTAAATAGGCGCGATGCCAAAAGTATAATTAGGTCGGTTAGGCAAAGTAAAGTAGAGTAGAGTAGAGTAGAGTATAGGAGAAGGAAAGTAGTAGCATAGGGGGAAGGAGGGGCATATGCCGTACTATAGGGGATAGGAGAAGTGAAGTAAAGTACATAAAGTGAAGTAAAGTGGAGTAAAAGTAAAGTAAGGTAGGGACCTATATTATTAACAAATTAGTAACGTCTGGCTTTAGCCTTATATATTCTGGCCATAATAATAGGCTAAGAAGCCAGCTAGCGAAGGCCCTAAGGATTTAAAGATCCTTCTCTACTAGGTAGATTCTAAATTGTTAAGCTTAAATCCTACCTTTTATAGTACCTAGGGTAGGGTATGTCCCTAACATTAGCTTACCTCACTTTAGTAGGAGGTAAGATGACCGCGATATACCAAAAATGCTATATATAGATGTTCTATATCTTATACCTACTAAAGGAAGTAAGATTAAGTAGTTATAGTCTAGCTGCCTTTACGTTACAAAACCGCTAGGAAGGGGTTCTATAATTGGCAGTTATATTTAAAAAGGTGTATATTTCCTATAGTATTCTAAAGCTTATATCCCTTATTAAAGTCTGCTGTAAGCACCCTATCTGTTATTAAATGTCGGACTATGCCTTTATGTCCCTTATACCCGTAAATGCCCTTGCTAGGCTAGTATTTAGCGATATCTATAACGCCCTTATGTTTTGGTGCTAGAACAACTAGGTAGATAGCGCTTAAGCTGCCCTCTACCGTATGCTTATTAAGCCTGAGCAGATATATAACGATAAGATAGTTTGCCTTTAACATAAGATAAAACGTATTAAGTATAACACTAATAGCAAAGCAAGCGAAACCCTTATGGAGCCAAATACCAACACTAAGGAGTAGCTTTAAAAGCTTAGTATAGTCTAGGTCGGCTATTATCTGCTAGGGCTATAGTCTCCGCCAGCTATACCGGAGAGGGGATAGGCGGCGGGAAAGGGCCCCTTAAAAACCATACCTATTGACCTACTCCTCTGCACTAGGTCTTTTGCAAAGTTATATAATATTAACCTCCAGAACCCCTATATGCGGTTTAACTTCTTTCCTAAAAGCAAGGGCCTTTATATTATAGGCTACTCTAGGTCTCCGTCGGCGTAGCTAATAGTTAATAGCGACACAGCTATATAGTGGCTGTATTACTTAAACCAGTATAGTATAAAGATACTGCTTAATAAGCTTAAATACCACTTCTAGTGGATAGAATTCGCTGCTAAAGACAACTTTAAGGAAGCGCGCAGACGCTATATGGCTCGCGCTCTTAGCGGGCTGGTGGCTGCTAATATTAATATTAAGATGCCGACCCCACTCCCTAATAAGAGAATGATGGGCAGGTAGACACTGGGAGATGCTCTAGGCGCGGGCGGTTATGGAAAAGTATTCTTTACCTTGGATTAGTTAGCCAACGTAGCCGCTATTAAAGTGGTAGAGCGGACTTTCCGAAATTGTTATAATGTGGATAAAGAGATTAAGATACTTTAGGAAGTAACTAATCTTATATAGAAGTTAGACAACGGTGAGCAAATTTTGTATATAGTAGAGGTAATCTACTTTAATAGTAAGGAGTTCTCCTCTAAGACGGCCTTTAATAATATTGCTATTGTCCTAAAGCCGATAACGCCCTAGACCTTTAGCGACTTGGTAGAGACTTAGAGTAAGGGGTAAGCCTCTTATATTCTTAAAATTATAGTTTAAGAGAATGTAGCTAACGTATAAGCTTAACAAAGGGTGTAAGGGTATAATAATAGAGGCGGCGACTGTATTCTGCGCTACACTGCTAGGTGTTAAAGTTATATATAATAGATACTAGCTGCACTACGACCTAAAGCCAACCAATATTAGCCTTATTAGTAAGCCGCTCTGTTCTATCTTACTAGATATTAGCATATCTAGGCAAATCTAGGTAGGTAGGTCGTTACGGCCTAAGCTAGGTATAGTTGGCATAATTAGCTATCTTACTCCTAAGCTTAAGCTAGAGGACTATAACTACTCCATTAATATCTAGTCTATAGGCATTATCTTATTTAAGCTAATATATAATTACTACCTATGAAAGTTCTCTATTAACCTATAGCGCAATAGCAAGGACAATAAGAAGCTGCGCCCTTCCTTTTAGAAGAGTTATTAGAATACTATTAACAAAATAGCCAGGAATTATAAGAGTGCGTGCGCGTTGCTGGCTAGAGGCTATATATATCGTAAATATTCTATATTATAGAGCTTTAATAGCTTTTAGTAGCAGACAGGCTAATCCAAACTTATAGTTAGTGGTCTCTTTATTAAGATAGTAAAATACTAGTGGGTAGTAAACAACTATATGCAGCGCCCTAATATTAACGAGGTTCTCTAGTACCTAGCTTAGGGCCTACTACTACCTAAATCTCCGTAGGTAAAGAGATGACGGTTAGAGTATAGCCTTAAAGATAGTGAGGTATAAGTAAGCGTTATTTAAAAGGCTGCCTAGCTGGCATGTTATAGTTATATAAAAGAGAGACTAGTAGCACTAGTGTATATATTATATCCAGTGCCTATAGCAATTGAATTCCCATTTCTCTTAACAATAATACCGCTGCTCTATATTCTATTGCTTCCAACTATAGTAAGGCCTAAGGTTGCCACCCCCTTATTATGCCCTATATATTAAATTACGTAATAACGCTTCCTTACCGCGCCTATACTGACTTATAGATTTCCGACCTTTTTTAAAGGCTTACCTCCCTACCTTTTTAACCTCTACTTAAAACAGCCTAACTTATAACATCCCTATATACAGCCATTGCTGGCTATAATATCGCGGCTAGATAGCCCACCTATTACTATAGCTAGCCAAGATCTGCTTATTGTAAGCCTATATCCTTTTAATTCAGTTTTGTATTATAGCCTATTAAATTAATAGCAGCGCGAACTTATAGGACTGCTTTAATATTGTTGCTACTTAAGGTGCCTACCTTGTTCCTTATATGGGTATACCAGTATCCTAAAAAGCCTACAATGACCAATTCGCTGCTGCACTTAAATAGCACCTCAATGCGGTTATCACCGAATAGATATGTAGAAGTGTTATATATTATAGCGCCGCCAATAAATGGCCTATGGGGCATACGCCATTAGAGGTTAAAGAGAAGCGTAAGGCTGAATTAAAGGCGTAGGAAGAGCTTAAGGGGGCCACCTCTAATAATAGTAGCAATAATAACAATAACGACAAAGACAAAGGCGGTAATAATATTAACGCTAGAGTTGGTCTAGGGAAACTAGTGGTAGCACTAGACCGGCCCTAAAGGCTATAGAGGCTATACTAAGTAGACTAGCTCCTAACACCACCGCTATTTACTAAAAGCCCTCCAGCCATACTATATAGGAGGAAGCGGTGGAGGATATTAGGGGAAGACAAGGAGGAGAAAGAGCGCCCTGCTAAGAAGCACATCAAATTTACCTAAGAAGTCTCCACTGCTGTAGAAGATGCTATGCCCAATATAGCACGGCAGAAGGACCAGAAGCGGCGACGGACTCTTGACATAGGTAATAAAGAGAAGGGGGACAAAAAGCGGCCGAGTAAGGTATAAGTCACCACCACTCGCCCTAGCAGTATATGGCTGTAGAGACTATAACTATAGCTAAGATAACTAGCTGGTTAACGAAAAGGTATTACTCCTACTATAAGGACTATTTATTTAACTTAAGGACTTAAAACTGAGGCTTATTTAAACTCTTAGGGCTAAGACCAGAAGCATTTTAGAGTGGCCAGTGCTGGTGAGGTTACGGAGTATCTTTATAAGAAAGTAAGGAGGGATTTCCTTAAAGGATACTATGCTTAATATAGGTCTAGTCAAAGGATATAGAGGCCTTTTATATCCTACTCCTCTCTACTGCTTGGCTAATAGGAGAGCTAATAGTGGGCTCCGCTTTAACTATACCTTAAAAGTCGAGCCGATTTACTAACTTAGGGATACTAGCATAGCATTATAAATGCACTATAATATAGCCATAATAGGAGTATAATCCTTCCCTGTCTATACCCTACTTTGCTATGCCTCTATAGGAGGGTTATATTGAATAGTAAGGGCTAATATTAACCCCTTTCTTCTAATTATTTCAAGATGGCGATATAGAGGCAGCTGGTTAAGTATTACTTCGTATAGTAATGCCTATCTAGTTGCGTAGCTTTACTTAAGCCCTATTATACGCCTTAACGCAACTTCCTATTATTTTAATAAATTAATAGCTGACGAGCCTGGCCTAAGGTCAAGATAAGGTAAATAGGCAACTTAGCTTTTAAACAGCCCTAATAGTGTAGGGTTTGGAGGCGTTTGTATAAAGTTATAAACTAGAACTGGAAGCCAATAATAACCCCCTAATAACATCTTACCTAGCAGGAATAGTATTATATAATCCACTTCTAACGCCCACCCTTTATGGAGCCGGATACTGCTTAAGTAGTAGATTTATCTTAGCCAGTTAACCTTATATATTTACTCCCTATCTGTAGTAAAGGAGCTATTAGTGCGTTGTAGAGTAGTTTAATTAGTATTCTAGCTAAGCCCTTTATAAGCGCTCCGCCTTATATAGGCGGTATAACAACTCCTATTAATCTGCCTTGCGTTAAGGGAGGTCTCTGCACATTATATATAGCGGTTGTTCATCTATTCCAGTATAGTGGGGTAGGGTGGTTAGGTTATGTAAGGGGGCTTAGACTTGTGGCTACACTTATAGGGCTATTTACTGGATCTAGTTTTTAGGGTTATAATTTAAGCTGGAACCTAGAATTGGTATATAGTCTTTAAAATTAAAATATAGTCTTTAGAATTAGATCTAGTTCTTAAAACGAGATCTTGTTTTTAGTTAAAACTTGGGCTAATATTAAGGGGTAGATCCTATATTTATTCTCAATATTCCCACCCTATTAATATAAAATTCAGAGTTAACTCGCACCCTAAAATAGAAGGACATCTAAATTTAAAAGGCGGTGAGCTAGGGCGGTTAATTTCTTAGTGGTAAAGACTTTTAAAACGCACCTCTGTACTATAAGTAAGTCTCTTAACTTTAATCCAATATGCAAAAACTTGTCTATATACGCAAACGATAACGAGATATTCTTGACATAGAAGTAACTAGATAGAAATAAAACACTAAGCTAAGGAAATCCTAATTAACACCTTAATTCTCAATGCTAAAAGATAAGAATATAATTGCAAAAATCTTCCTTATAAGAAATTTCTTATACCTTAGACCTCTTAGGATCTCTATCTATAGTAAAATCTACCTTTCTCTTGTGTACCCTTCTTCTTAATATCTCTTTTGATAAATCTTCTAATGCCTTTTCTAGTTAATCTCCTTGCTTATATGGTTTGCCCCTCTTAGCTATCTCTATTATAACATCTTTAAGTGGTTTATATATCTTAGTATAACGGCGAAAGAGATGGGGATTTTTAGCATAGTATAATGTAAGTCTATTTGGTGGTATGTCCACGGCTAAAACCTAGGTAGGATACCAGCATATTACTACAATAGGGCTGAACGTAGATACGAATGATTTATAACTAGGGCTTTAGAGACGTCTTAAGTCCTTTATTATAAAACAAGAAGGCAACCACAAGACGAGATACTTTAGTTATCTACGCGAAATTATGGCATCGGAAATTGTTAATATTTTAAATAGGGGAGATATAACTCCAAGAAATATTATAAGATTAGCTAAGCTATTCCCTACTTACTTATTAGTATTGCTAAATAAATATAGGTGTTTTATAAACATACCTAAAGGCACCAGCAAACCTTTAATATAAACCTCTTTTAGTTAAGGTAAGTCTGTTTTAGCCTCGCCATAGCTCTCTATTGGCTTAGGTAAGACTATCTTGGTTTTGCTGCGGCCTTCTAGGCTCTTAAGGTAATTGGCGTATATTTCTGTATCTTCTTATATATCACCCTCTGTATTGTCGTCAATTTTATAAGAGTTAACCTTATTAGGTATTTAAGTAGGCGTATAAGGCATCTGTTTCTGCATAGGGTTAGAAAGCCGCAATTATTTCTTCTCCCCGCTAATAGATGCTATGTCTTTGTTGTTAATGCGATTTTAGGATGATTTAAGGTTTCCAGCAAGTTGACGAATAGGTATATTATCTTTAGGGCGATAGTATACCGTAATGTTTTTATAAGTATTAATTAAGGACCTATAGGTTATATTAGTAATGTATCTAAGCTTAGTTAAGGTAACATATATAATATCTGGTATTCTTATAAAGATGGTAAGGGATGTATAGTTAAGAGGTCAGATTTAAAGGTGAGTTAAATTAATGGTATATAAGAGCCAGAAGTATGACGTTTATATTCCATTTCTCTTTTAGGGCAAAGTCAGGACAAAAGGTAAAAAGAAAAGGCGGAGTATACTAGCCGCTCTTTTCCACTTTATATAGTGTCTGTAGTACAATATTTAGTGGCTGTGATTACTCTTAGCTTATATATTATCTGTGCCTAAGACTATAGGCGCCTGGAGTGATCTATAAGTAAGGCATTACTTAGAGTAGTTATTAGCTAAGCTATTACTAAATTTACATAGCTAATGATCCCTAACGGATGCCGCACGCCTTAGCAGGGTTTAGAAGCGTTCGTATAAAGTTATAAACTAGAATTAGAAGTTAACAATAACCCCTAATAACGCCTCTCTTAGCAGAAATAGCATTATATAATCCACTTCTAATGTATATCCTTCCTAGGGCAAGACACTGCCTGAGTAGTAGACTTATCCTAGCTAGTCAATCTTATATATTAACCCCCTATCTGTGGCAAAGGAGCTATTGGTGCCTGCGGGGTGGTTTAATTGGTATTATGGCTAAGCCCTTTATAAGCGCTCCGCCTTATACGGGTGGCAATTAACTCCTATTAATCTGCCTTGCGTTAGGGGAGATCTTTTACTTAAGGCGCTGAGCAGCCGGTACTTAAAGGTCCATAAACATATTCTATATCCAAATAGCATTGACTAAAACTCCTTAAGTAGTATCCCACAACCCTTAAGTACCTATAAGTGCACTATCCCTAAATTGCTAGCTACTAAGTGGGCATTTATAGATAGAGAACCTGACTTTAGAGATAACAACAGTGATATAAAGGTATAGACTAGTTGCGAAAGTGACTTTAGCAATAAGAATCAAGAATGGGACGCAGAGATATTATATAGTAGAGAAAATGGTTTCAGCACTAAAGATCAAGAAATAGGGGCAGGCAGCAATAGAGAGGTATTAAGCGACAAGGCCATATAGGCGACGGTTAAATACGGCGGCCTTGACTTTATAGTCTTAAATCTATAAGTAAAGAATAAAAATGCAAAGAAGAGTTCTAATAAAAGCTGGTAAAAGGGTTAAAACTTTAGCCTCTCTTTATTTAGCCTATCGCGAAACAAAATAATATTTTACTATTTTTACTAGAGTCTTTGCCCGCTTGACTTATAGCGAGCTATAAAGTATTTATGATAATCTATGCTTTTACTTGGATGAATTTATTTACTACCTTAAAAGCGATAATAAAAGGCAAATCTATACTAACGACCTAGGATTTTTTAAATTTCTTATAGACCTAAAACGTATGCCATGTTAGCAACTATTAGTTATATTTAAGACTACGGTACTTATAGATTTATATCTTAAGGATATAAACATATTTTTTTATAGTGTTTTCTTTTTATTTAAATTATTTCTCTGCTTATAGTACCTAGCGGTTGTTCATCTATTCCAGTGTGGTAGGGAGGGGTGGTTAGGTTACGCAAGGGGGCTTGGACTTGTGGCTACGCTTATAGGGCTATTTACGTGGGAACTTCTCCAAGTATGTGTAAGGGGGGTGCGAGTCGTTGCAAAGTCTATATATATGGGAACTTCTTCAATATTTCTAGATCTTGGACTTATATATTTCCTTTTTTTATAGTTCTGGTATTTTCCTAACATTTGCTTCCCATTTATATACTAGGCGTTAATAGAGGGCACTAGGTCAGATTACCCTACTTATATAATCACTCTGCTTGCATAATTACTCTACTTACATAATTGCCTAGCTCGCATGATTACCTAGTTCGCATAATTACCTAGCTCGCATAATTACCTAGCTCGCATAATTACCTAGCTTGCATAATTGCCTAGTTTACATAATTGCCTAGCTCGCATAATTACCTAGCTTACAGGATTGCCCAGCTCCTATAAGCATTATGCTCACACAGTTACCTAGCTTGCACGATTAACTAGCTTATAAAATCGGCTAGCTCCTATAAGTATTTAGCTCGCATAATTACTCAGTTCGCATAATTATCTAGCTCGTATAATTACCTAGCTTATAGGATTGCCTAGCTCCTATAAGCACTATGCTTACATAATTACCTAGCTCGTAGGATCGCCTAGCTCCCACAAGCACTATACTCGTACAATTACCTAGCTCGTAGGATCGCCCAGCTCCTATGAGCACTATGCTCACACGATTACCTAGCTTGTAGGATTGGCTAGTTCCTATAAGTATCTAGCTTATATAATTAAAGCCAAAGTTATTAAACCCATTAATACCCAGTTTGCACGCTAGGCATTAATTAAAGGGCGCTAGGTTAGATTACCCTATTTATATAATTACCTACTTTGTAGGATCCCCCAGCTCCTATAAGCCCCCAGCTCCCATAACCTCCTAGCTTATAGGACCGAAGCCGTAGCTACTAAATCCGTTAAGATCCTAGCTGTACATTTGGAGGGCGCTACGCCTAACTACCCAGCTCGCTCTTTTTATAGAATCCCTTAATTAATTGATAGTATTTAAAGGAAATCGTTACGGAGGAAGAAAGGAATAATGGTTGGAGTAGTAGAACATAGATATAGGAGCATTTGTAAGCGCGCATTAAATTTATCCTCTAACAGCTAGCACTATTTAATTTTGATTTAACAAACTATGCCAAATATATAATGCTTTTCAACTCTAAGACTAAAGATAAACTATAACCAGATCCTCATCACTACTACCCCTCTTATTTACGGCTCCTGGTATTAGTGTTATAGCTACTTTCCCTAACGAAACTTATATTCGCACTTAAAACAATAAAGGTGCGTATATTTACAAACTTTAATAGGTCCTTTAACAGGTTCGTGTTTAGCTCAACATTGACACTCTCTTACTATTAGCAGTGCTATATAAATATGAGCAGGTATACTTATATAGTACCAAGTTTTTATATCTGACATATCTAACTCTTTATACGGTATGCTTACAAGGCACCAAGTTGTTATATTTAACTCTATATTTAGCTCTTTTTCCGTTTCCACTAGATATTCCTTGTAGGCTTTATGTTTATACACACACATTATTCCATATTTTAGCAGACCATCTCCGTAGTAACACTAGCAGCGATTACAATAAGCTTAACGATTAAAATGGCCAGACTTATACAATACTAGACTAGATGGCTGGATATAGGAGACTAAAAGTAGCTGGCCTCTATAACTTCCGTTACAGGAAATCTATATGGCCCATATTAGCACCACCAAAACAGTAACAGTGGTCGAGGCCTATATAGTACACTATACGCACTTTAAATGCTTATAATTGGGGCACCTTTCCCCAAGTCCAGCTCTGTTATAACATTGCTATACCTTCTATTAGGCCTTTTAATATTATTATAAAAGGATATATACGCAAATCCAACGTTGCTGCGGCGACTGAAATTGTTATTATAGGGCCTATAGAATTATCTAATAGCAAAACTCATAATGCGTGGTTTATAACTCTTAGGGTAATCTTTTTAAGCGGATTTAATAAGAGTGTTTTCTTTCTAGTTAAATCTGGTACCAAAATCAAGCTTTTTAAGTTACCCTAATAGTTATATATAATTTTCTATGCTGGATATTCTTTGCTAGGATTAAGAACAGAAAGGCTAAAAGTTAGGAATTTATAGGTGGATATACAGGGCAGCCTAAAAGGCAGAAGTCTTAGCATATTACATAAGCTCTTATTCTGCGGGCCGTATATTATTTTATAGCTACTAACATATACCATACTATCTGCAAGGCGTATATGCTATCTACAAGGCGTATATGCTATCTATAAAGCGTATATGCTAGCTTTTAACCCCCTCCGTTCCATCCACATCATCTGTCACCATCTACATTTCGTAGTATGATCCACGTCAATTAAGCAACTTAGTATAACTTCCCCTTTCTTTTACCTCTCCATTTTCCAAGAAAATAATTTTATCAGCACCCTTAACTGTGCTAAGACGATAAGCAATAGTTAAAATTATTTAACCTTTCCCCCAACTTTTAAGCGATTCGCGAATCGATTTCTCTGTTATATTATCTATAGCAGATATAGCTTCGTTAAGAAGCAAAATCTTTAAATTTTTAAGAAAGGCCCTTACAATGGTAATGCGTTAACGCTTACCGCCTAAGAGTTTGATACCTCCTTCCCTAACCACTATGTTGTATCCAGCATTGCAATATACAATCTGTTCATGTATAGAAGCGGCTTTACAGCTTTCCACAATTTTAACATTATTAGCATGGAGCCCGTACAATACAATTTCCCTAATTAACTTATTTGGTACTTTAAGATTTTAAGGTACGACTGCTATATTTTCTCACAGACTTCTTAGTATAACATTGCTAATATTTTGGCTATTAATTTTAATGCTCCCTTTACTAGGGTCAATAAACCGCTTTAGGAGATTAAGAAGTATAGACTTACCGCTCCTAGTTAGTCTAATAAGCGCAACAGTCTTTCCGCCCTTAACTGTGAAACTAATCTTCTTTACTATTAGCTCGTCATCGGCGTAAGAAAATGAGATATTATCAAATTTAACGCGGCTGGCGGTAACCTCAAGGTATATTGCTCCTTTTTTGTTAACAATAGATGGCTTAGTTTAAAGAAGTTTGGAAAAGCATTCTCCTATACTAAGGCAACCCATTAGCATATCGTATGTTTATATAAGATAGCCTATAAACGCAAATATATTTGGCCAGGAACCGATTAAAATAAACAAGCCACCCATACTTACGGTATCCTGTGTAAGGCGAAGAAGTAAGACCAGTACTAAAATTGCTAGGCTAATTGCTTTTAATCCCTCCCCTAACAAACTAGTAAAAAGTTATAGACATTTTATCTGTAATCCTAGTTTGTTGCTATCTATTAATACAAAGGAATATCCGCGCCACTCCTAATCTTAACAATTAGCTGTTTTTACCAGATCCTAGTATGTAACTATATTGTACTTAATCTAGCTTTCCTTATACCTATTCATACTATAGTCTTAATGCATTTAAAAAAGCTTAGGATTCTTAATAAGCTTAGTCCAGATATAAATAACAATTACGTCTATTATAATAAGTCCTATATATGCATCAATAAAGTGCGAGAAATAAACCACAAAGGTAATAATATTGATTACGGAAGGTATTAAATCGAGGATTAGACTGTCTATAAGATGGATATACTATTCTCCTAAGACTATAACCTCCAAGACTTCCCCAGAGCTATTATTGCTATAGAAGTCCATTGAGAGTGTTATAATGTATCTTAAGGCGTGCTCTTTTAGGTTACGCATCAAACATTCTATAACGTACCCCTTTATACACGAGTTAAACCAGTTTAGAATAAAGGCAAGTAGCGCCATTACCTATAAGACAAATTCTTAAACAGGAATAGAACCTTTAGCGGTTAGTTAATACCACTTAAAAAGGACAAGAATACAGACCAGATCTATCTATAGTAGCATCTACAAGTGCACCTGTTTATATCAATGGCAATATCGCTAGTAGCCTAGCCAAGACTTGCAGGACACCTACTAGGCAAAGTAATGACTATATTTTTAAGTCCTTTAGCCATAGGTATAGTATAACTACCAAGAGATCCTCTATATAATCCCGCCAGCTTTTAATGTCACTAGCTTAAGGCTGCTTAAGTAGCGGTTCCACTTTGCTCGCTAGGTAAAATATTCTATATAGGATAGAGAGCCCAACCAATAGAAATATCCTTAGAATTGGTATTGTAAGGCGCATAACTTGATGGACATTAATTAGTTGGCCAATGGCGAGGACAATAAAACGGGTGACTTTAAGGGTATAAGTAATTAGGCAAGAGCCAAAATAAAAATACCTTAGGTGAATTAATTCGAGTTAAAAAAGGATCCAAATAGTACTCTATATAAGTATTAAACTTTCTATAAAGACCTAAATATCTAGTTAGTATAGAACTACAATTCTATATAGGGACGTTATATACATACGTATAGAGTAATTTGCTGGTATATGGCCTAGAGAATACCTTTTGTACCCTTGGCCATTATTAGATATGCTTATAATTGCAGAATTTAGATACTTATATAGCTAGCCACAATTCCTGCCACCATCCACAATATATAAGTTGGCCGCTTCCTACATATAACTAGTAACGGCTGCGATCTTATAGATTGCATAGTATAGGAAAGGAAAGAAACAACTAGAAGAACGGAATAAATATAATTAATAATCTTAAATAGCTGCATAATTTATAGTTTTATGGAATAAGATATATTCACTATTATAATTTTTTAAGCAAGACAGCCTACTAGACCTATTGCACCTAGTTCCCCCTAAATAGTCAAAGAACCAAAAACGAGGCAGAATTATTAATAAAACCTAATATTGGATCAGGGCCTAGATGCCGGACAAGAATGTATATAGAGCGAAATTATCCAACGGATAAGGACTAGGATAGTAGCAACTCTTAATTAACATCTAGTAGACTATAGGCGTGCATAGCAGATTCTATATGCGTTAAGGGAGTTGGAATAAGGCGGACAGAGGAGGGCTATATAGTAAACTAGTATTAAGTGGTATTGATCTAATGCTTTAGGATAGAATCCCCCTTCCACTAAATACCCACTTTATATTGGTTCTTCGCCCGCCTTATACATCCTTGTCCCAACCATTTATCACTTATTCCCGCTCTTTGCAGAATCCTAAGGCAGCTTATATAGTATTTTAGGTTTAATACTTAATTGGTTTATAGGATCCTGAGGCTCATCTAGTGTCTTAGGTTAACTGCTTGATTAGTTTACTTCTTATTACGCTAAAATATTAGCATAAATGCCTAGCTATAGTAAAATAAAACTAATAATAGGCCTTCCTAACAGCTTATAAGTCTGCAAGTCGAAGCTGTGCTTATATCCTACTTAATAGGAACCGCTTCTATTAAGTCTTAGTATGTCTGGTAATAGCCTGTACATTACTAGCTTTAGACTTAACGGTGAGATATATACTTAGTACTTAGCTATAGGGAGATATAAGAAAAGGGCGTTTAGCTAAGAGGTCTAATACGGGCTATATAGACTATGCGGACCACCTAGACTATATAGACCGCAGAACCCATTATAAGTAAGTTAGGCGGAGCTGAGCCAGGGTTACGCCCTATCAGCCCCATCTATATATATGGACTTGATTAACCGCTAACAATACAAAACTGGCTAACTGTAACGGCTTATATAAATGCCTCCAAGGTAAGGCTTGTGGATTACTATCTTATAAAGATACTAAGCCGAGGAGAAGGAAAAGGGGCTGCTAGGACTAATATAAACAAATATATAAAGCTAGCCGCTAAGGCGCTAGTAGTAGGCGAGCCAATAATAGGGTGTGGCAGAATGTGGCAGCATACGGCAGTATTTAATAGGTAATATGCCCTAGCGCCGTTACACTAACAGCACTTGCGATAAAGACGGAACTACCTATAGATTGTTAGTTGCTGTATCCTCTATGCCAATAAAGGATAAGTGGGCGAGTTTAATAGAGCATAGTACGCCTAGAGCTTAGCTGTAGGGAGACGCAAAGACTTAAAAGGAGTGGCGTTTAGCTAAGAGGTCTAATATAGACCCTATAGACTACATAGACCACGTAGACTACACAGACCATATAGACCATATAGATTTAGTAGGGGTGGTCCTATATTAAGCTAAGAAAGTCTAATAGCGTATAGCGAAACCCCGCTTCTACCACAACACATCGGTCCTAGGGGTTTTACCAATATTCCCCTTTTATAACGCCACTACGCATTATAGTCAATGTTAATGATAAGTCAGATAATATGCGGTAATATACGCAATATAACTTAGACTAATAGAGAAAGTTCCTAGCAAGTACAGATAAGACTAGTTTAAATACGGTTATTAATAAAGATTAGCAGAATTTCACAAAGGACAAAGCCAGAAACATTATCCTTTAGTGGCATAAATAGGGTGATGTCCCTTTATTTAAAATAGCGGCAGTTAGAGAATATATAAATTAGCAGCTAAGGCTTAATCAAATACCTAAAGTAGATAGGGATGTTATAAACTGGCGTATACCTAAAGTCCTTAAAAAGATTGCTGGTTAGTTTAAAATTATCTTATAATTAGTGCGGAATTCCTTAGTTAAATTTCAACTATAGAAAGTCAAAAACCCTAAGGGGAATTAAGCTAATTAACTAATTAACCTAAGGAACGGCATCTATAGTATAATCCTATAAGGGACATATAAGTGGCAAGTTGGGTTAGAACTGTTCAAAGAGCGGGACATAGGTAGTGGGTATATAAAAAGATATATCCGGAACGATCGTTAATATAAGCGCTTAAATAAATCGTTATCTCCTAATGTGAGTAGTAATATGGCCAAGCCTTATTATAAGGACTCATTTTCCTTTTAATATGGTGACTATTTTCGCCGCAACCCATCTTGAAGGCCTAAATAAAACCTTATCTCCTATTGTAAGCAGTAACGCCTGTTTAATACGTGATTATTATTTCAAAGGTATATACGCCAGCTTTATACGCAAAAGCGCCCATATTAGGGGCTCCCTTTTATCTGCGTACGCTGATCACAACATTTATAGCATGTATGGGGTGTCGCCGTTTCAAGTCTATAAAATGCATCGCTATATGCTGGGGTGGAGAATCCAGGGCAGTCTTATATATAAGAAGCCGTTTGTTGGCATTTTTAGTGGCTCTACTATCTCTATTGTATGATTTTTCTGTGAATAAGTATTCGTCTTATATGACTACTCCTATACTAGATCTTTTAAAGCGGATAAGGCTTGTAGCTGACCTCTATTAGGCAAGTAGTTTAAGGCTATAACACAAGGCTCTAGAGTCCAGGTAAGTGCTATAAGTGTAATAAATGGAAACAACTATTAGTGCTGAAATAAACTGGGGGCTCTATTAGACTTAAAGCAACTAAGTATGAGTAGGGTGGTAAGGCTTAGAAGCGTACCAACTAATTAAAAGCTGAAAAGCTAAGGATAAAAATAAATCTCTAAGCAGCCCTACTCTATTATTAGCTTAGCCCCTTACTATCTAGAATGCACTGCAATTCCTAGAGCTACTAAAGGTAGCTATAGTGACAAATATATTATCTACCTCTACCCCTACCCTAGGAGGCCTAATTGTTGAGCTACTAGCCCCGGAAGATCCTAAGACTAAAGCAATATCGCGAGCTTCTAGATTGGAGTACAAGATGGTAAACAAAGTGTATATCTTTATAAGCGTGCAAGTATAGTTCTACTAATGCTATTTTTTTACAGTTGGGATGAGAAAGCTTATTAATACAAGATTGCTAAGCTAGTAACGCTAATAGGAGAGGTTAATAAACTAAACTAATACGTGTTTGTTAATCGCATTCGGATTGGTAGGCATAATACTCTTTATAAATATCTTCGATTACCTCCACATTCCTTCGTCTATGTCGCAGTGCCGGTCGTAGCTCTATAGGTACAATCCCCTCCCCCTTTATATATTATGCCATGTCTTCTATATGTCCGCTTCTTTATATAATCTGTATTCTATCTATAAGAATACTGCTAACGTTTCTAAATTAATAAGGCTGGTATTGGTGTTCTTAGGAGATATATTAGTGTCTTTAGGAGATATGCCGTATTTTATTATAAACTTAGTGATAAGTATTTTAAACAACCTGTAAAGCGCTTTATTGTACTTTAAGTGACAATCTATAACCCTATATTTGTGGGAAGGCGTTAAATATTTCTTCTTATTATTACCAAAGAAGAGCGCGGTGGTAAGGTAAGTATATACACGGCCCTTAGTATTAAAGTGTCTATTTATATTACTTGACTTATGTAGCTATGTGCTTATTAGTCCGTAATCTGGAATCTATTAGGTTTAGTAAAATGTTATAGATGGCGATTAAGATTAACTTTTTGCTAAGTACAAGGATCTACTATCTAGTGTATACTAGGTCAAACCTTCTACACCACTATTAGCCAGTGGCTGGAGATAAATATTATAAAAGGCCTCTTGTAAACCGTCTTCTTATTAACTTCCCTCGCGCTATTATCTACTTATAGTTATCTATTACACCTCCAAATATTGAGTCGCCTCAGTATTGCAATAGAGATGTTAGAAATGCGAAATGATAATTGGGTTTGGATAATAGGATATAATTATATTCCTCTTAAAGCGATCTGGTGGGCTCCCTATAACTACTATAGCAGAGATAACCTTAAAAGTGTTAAGGTAAAAGCTGCTATATATATAATTGTTATACAGTTTAATAGCTCTATTAGGTTTTAGATATATTTGCTTTCTGCTATACTTTAGACCCACGCCAATTTATCCTCTTTGGAAATTTTAAGTATAATAGGTTGGGGGATGAAGGCAAGATGTTCTTAAGCGATATTATAGAGATAAAAGGTGGGAAGGAAATAATGGAAAAGGTGGAACGTAAGGTAAGGGATTGTAATGCTGTCCGCTATAAATAATAGGGTACGGCGCCAAGCAGGCTATTCCACTATAGGTTTAGTTGGTAAGCATCCTAAGGGGATATTTCCCCTCTGGATGCCCCAGCCAAGAGCTTAGATGCTATTAAATATTCTACCAAAAATAATAAGGCTATATAATAGGAAAGGCCACTAGAAATAAATTACTCTTAGGGTAATACTCCTAGGCTATAAGTTGTTCCTAAGCGCTATAGGCATACACTTTCTGTAGGCAGCATATTTCTTTAGCTGTATAATTTTTGTAGGCTGCTATTACTAGTATTTAGCTCCTAGGAGGCTAATTTTTCTAAAAGGCTAAAGTTATTAGGAGTTTTACCTTAAAAGCCTAAGGCTACTAGGGATTATCTAGGTACTTAGAGCTTTAAAGAAAAAATTATTTATATATTTTTTAAATGCATATAAACTCTCTAAGTTAGTTTTTTTTTAAAAAAAATAAGACGAGGGGGTAGATATAGGAATAGGGAGCATTCTATAGTGCTATAATTTTTACTGCGCTTGGCAGAGAGCTTGCTACCTAACTTAAATAGGAGAAATATGTATTAATAACAGCTAGAAAATCTATATAGTATTTTATATATAAAAGCGGCAGAAGATATAAATAAAATGGTTTATACCCTATAGAGCCTTCTTCTACGGTTATATCCTGCAAAGCACTAGATATATTTAGCGCGGCATTTAATAGGGATTGGGCAATGGCTAAGGCTCCTAGGGAGGCTTTTTTGAGACACAATTTGGTTAAACGTTATATTAAATTGGCTGAACAAGGTTTACATTATTGGAAGTATAATTAGAAGGTATAGCTGATGGTTTGTATTAAATTAAATCTATATAGCCTATACGCGTTGTTCTGATCCTGGTTATAAAGAATAATAGATTATAATAGGATACTCTTGTTTGCCTAGCCTAATAACTAGTAATTTCTGGTGAAAGTTTATACTTAAAACAAAACTACCCAACTTAAATAGAAAAATATGTAGGTATTAATAGCCGGCCAAAGAACCGATACGGTATTTTAAATAAAAGCGGCAGAAGATGTTTATAATTGCGGTATAGAATTATTAGAAAATGTGGAAAGCACTAAAATTTAAACTACTAAGTACTAGCTGTAAATCCGCCTGCGTTATACCTTGCCGCGGAAAAGCCCTACTATTAACTTTTATATCTGTAATCTTGCCACCCCTTTACGGAAACATTTAAACGGCGATGGTAAGTAGCGTAGGCTATGCAGTTATCTAGGAAGCAATACCTCCAAACCTTGCTTAAGAGGTAGTGGCGCTAATAAAGGGTAATGTAAAAGTTAAAAAAGAGACTAAAAAGTATATTAAGTATAAGGTTCTACCTATCTGCTACCCTATACAAGACAAGTTTATTAAAGTAAGTCTCCCTACCTTTGCCAAGAATATACTAATATATAAATAGAATAAAGGTGGGGAACACTCTCTTACTAAATTCCTTAAACGTGAACCTGCTTGTTAGTTACGATCTATTTATATTAGAGAATTTCGCAAAATAGCCCTGGAGTCTAATAAGGGTTACCGCTTAAATTAGGGAGAAGTTTTTATCACTATTGCCCTAACAGACCTTAATCCTGAAAATGGCTGATATATATTCGTTAAAGGATCTTATAATACGTCGTTAAGATCTTCCTAGAAAGGTGTTTCGATGGCGCTAAAAGTGGGTGATGTAATGGTATGGCGGGGGGATCTATTTCATATACGTTCGCCCGGTGGAGGAGGGATATATTTAACTTTAGTTTATATGTAACGGTATAAAGAGGAGGTGCCTTTGCTCCTATAAATGAGAATCTATTTAGTCTGGGATATATAGTATTTAGTGATAGTGTTACCTACTATATAAATAAAAGGACGTGTTTAATTGTTACTAGGTATCTACTGCTTCTAAACTGACGTTCTATAGATTAAAATTAAAGTTTATAACTTTAGTCTCCTATAATAGTGGCGAGCTATTAAGAAATTTACCTAACCCGTTTGGTAAAAGATCTTCTATAGTTATGGCCTTCTATTCTAGCGCCCATTCTTCTTTCTATTCTTCTTTTAATTTAAATTGTTCCTCTCCTTTCTCTCCTTCCTCTCTCTCCTCTCCTTCTATACCTCCTTTCTCTTCTTCTCCTTTCTCTCCTTCTCTTTCCTCTTCTTCTTCCTCTCCTTCCGTAGGGGTGGTTTCCACTATTAGGGGAGATATGTGCTGGTCTAGCTCTTGCTGTATAGTGTTACCAAGCAACCTGTATGGGAGGTAAGTAGTAATAGGGAAAGTGGCGCCATTAAGTAGCAGACCTAAAGGGTGATAGGTGATATAAACTCCACTATCTAAAATAGGCTCTTTTAAGTTTGTAAGTCTAAGAATTAGGGAGATCTTAGAATACCTAGACGTTCTTTTAGCCTTATAAATATATAATCGAGACCGAACAAAGCTTACTTCTTGCCATAAATTTGGCTTATTAGGAGGGTAGGATTAAATAATAGTTCTATTTTAGAATATTCACTCTTCCTCTTTAACTTCTGCTACTTTAGATTCTGCTTCTTAGGCTTTTTTTTCTCCAACTTCTCCTTCTTTAGCAAGCCCTCTATTACTATATTCATAAATTAACTATGGTCCTCGATATTTAGCTCTAAAGCATTATTAAAGTGGTATATCTTTTCTAACGCAATTTTAGCAATTACTCTGTAATGTTATATAAAGTGACGCTAACTTGCAAGAGCTAAGTATATAGACTTAGCCTTTAAGTCCCATTTTGGCAGTAGTTTATTAATAATCGAGTTAACAATTATTGCCATTTTAGGCGCACGTCTGTTTTGGGAGGATTCCTTAGTATAAGCAGGTTGCCTATTTTCAATACTTACCTGGGCTATAGCACAGCGGATAATAAATAGATAAAATGTAAGAAAACAATTAAACCACCTACTTACTTTTATATTTTTCTCTATAGCCTCCGCCTGGTTCCAAAAGAGCATCTTAAATATATGTATACGACTTGTTACTTTATCTGATAATAGCTCTTTCTTAATAGATATTCCTAGCTCTGCTTGCGCCCAAATCCTAAGTAATAGACTTATACTGAACTTCTTTTCAAACCCTTTATAAATCTTCTTTACTATATTTTTAACTAAGCGTGGAACCGAACCAGAGATTTAGTAAGGGCTGTTAAGTTTGTCCTACGCCCTACTCTTATTTTATGCCCTACTTAGCCGCATTTTAAGTGCCTAGATCTTAACTGGCTTAGTTTTCCCGTAGATAAGGTTCCATTTATTTATAATTTTAGGCCAGCTTGACTTCCCTTTATTATATAGTTTAAGCAGGAGCTTTTGCTAATTTGTTAGCTTAGGCTGGTCTTTTTGTTATATTATAAGGCGTTCTAAATATTCCCCTTCGTCCTTAGACGCACTACTGTTGATACTTAGGATAGGTGCTCTTAAACCTTCGTCCTTGAACGCGCTACTATTAATACTTGGGGTAAGTTCTCTTAAATGTTTAGGAAGACATGCTTCTCCATCTCTGGTATAGAGCCGCGACTGGTCTGACTAATTAGACTGCTGGCTGCCTTTTGAGTTCCCTACACACTCCTACAAATCTATGGATTGGACGAGCTCCTAAAGATATAATGCTGTTGCTTAAAGACATGATGCTCCTAATCCTGATAAAGGTGGGGAGTCTGAAGAGGTGCAGCTAATTTTAACTTTTAGCAGTTATTAGTGAGATATAACCTTTAGAAAGCTTACTAATATTCTTATAAAAAGTCCTAGTTATAGTGGAAGTTCTTTAATATATAGTTGTATGCGGTTCTAGCAGCCAGCTGTCTTCCAACTATAGTATCTAACTGTTTACAATAAAGGCTATATTTGTAAGAAAATAAGGGGAATCTCTGCCCTGGAAAGTCTGGAGTTGTGAATAATTAAGTAATTACTTAAATAAGGATAGAGTGCTACTTAAACCTAAATTATAGATAGTAGGAGCTTGACGTTAGGAGTGGGCAATATTGTAAAGCTGTATTCTCCTTAGCCTGGCCCTTTATAATCTCACGGTTGAGTTTAGCTTTGTAATATTAGAAGGAGAAGTTACGGTTTCCCTAATTTCAAAAATTAGGGAAATTGTGACTTGCCTAATCTTAAAAAGATAGTTACTAGAACGCTATAATAGATCCTAAATTATAAATGCCCTATAACTTTTAAACCTTATGTCCCTGCTCTTGCTTTCTATGTTCCGAATCTTAATAAGTGATACACAGTTGGCGCAGTCGGGGGTTTCGGATATAATACTATTAAAAAGATAAGTTAAAGTTTCAATATCTTAAGTCGTTTCAAATGAAAAGTTCTAGGCTCGCTGGCATGCTTATAATACTGTATAGTCACTAGGCTAAAAATACAGTTACCTTTCTCTTCTTATAGATCTTGCCCTGTATTTCTACCGCCCTATTATCTTGTTGCCTTATTACCTTATATTAATACTCCCTATTGGCCAGTTCTTACTAACCAAAAATAATGCAAAATTATTCAATTCTAGCATTTACTTGCGAAGGGATTCTTTGCCTCCTTTTTATTGCTTAGGCAGCGTTTTGGCAGTATTTACCAGTTTCGGAGCGCTCCTTATAACTTTGGATCATTCTCTAACGGACTTACTATAGTGTTTTCATAATCGTCTTTGTTGTCCTTATTATCCTTATCATTTTTTGGTTCAAGTTGCCGTCTATTACCTTGCTTAGGTTAATGCATGCGTTATTTATAAGCTCTTAGCTTAGTGGGATAATTATTAAGGTATGTTTGAGCACAGTCTATTAAAGTAAATGCTAAGTATGGTTAGGTCTTTACGCTTTAGTATTCCTTAGGATTTAGCCTAAATAGGTTTATTTATTATTCTATCCCTCTTATAATTATCCTCTAGGTTATAGGTTCCTCACTCTTTAACTTATATAGAGTACCAGGATTAGTATTAGCAACCGTTAGAAGTTTTGGTGTGCATGCAGTATATATAGGGGCTTTATGTATCTGCTTATAGCGATTCTGTGGAAGCCGTAAACTAAGTGTTTTTGCTATTGTGGTTATTTTAACTGTTGCTATTATATGCGATATTATTACCGCCCTTCCGTTTATTAGCAATAAGAAATTCCTTTTAATAAGTAAGCTAGATTACCCTCTAAAATCGTCCGCTAATCTATATAGGCGTATAGCTTGCTCGAGTGCGCTATAAACGTTGGCGCTCTTTATATATAATACTGTGTATAAACCTACGGACCCTATAAGAATCGCAACTCCTTGGAACGGACTTATTTAGGGAGCACGGTAGCGCCAAACTTAAACCTTAGATATCCTTCTTCTTAGCCTAATATAGAGGAAGCTTTGATAGCAAACTTAGAAGGTTTCTTTAGAGGATCTAATAATACGCAGCTGTGGTAAGTTAATAGCATGCTTAATTTAATCTTAGGCTAAAGCTGTTCTAGAAGAATTTCTATTACGAAAACTATTAACGTGACCACTAAAAGGATAACAGAAGAAATCTCTTCTTTATCTAAGGAAACACTTAAAGCCCTAAAATATGATATCCTAAGCGGTCATTCTTAATACAGGTTAGGAAATATATTGCTATTTAACTGATAAAATTCCAACCCCCTTTATGCAAAGAGAATTCCCTATAAATAATCCTTTATTATTTAATATGTGACGTTCTAGCTGCCACTTATTACTACGTCAGTACTATCTATTGTTATTCGCAACCCAATTTATTTCTTACCCTAACCAACTAACAAAGTTAACCGTTATCTTTATTTAACCTACACACTAAGGGTATCTTTTATAATGGCAATTGTAGTACTTAGTCCCTTCTTGATTTGTTTTTTCCTCCTGCCCATAAGAACAACAATGAGCATAAAAATGTATATGGATGCTTTTTAGAACGGAATGCTCTTTAGGTTTCCTTAAATGCTTTAGAAGAGCTTCTTTGTCTACTGCTATTATTGTGGTATCCGCTTCAATCATTATTGTACCTAAGGTGGCATTTGGGGTGTTCGTAGAGGCGCCTTAGGCGGCCTCTGTGTTGGATTTTAGAAATATTTCTGCGATATTATTGGTGGTATTTATAGCGGCATCGAAGGCGGCTTCCGTTACGGCTTCTATAATAGTGTCTGTGGTGGTTATAGGCTAGGTGGTAATCTCTATTTTCTTTTAAAATTCCTAAGCCTCTCTAATAGCGCTTATTAATCTGCGTTTATAAAGATTTTAAGGAGGGTAAAGCGAACTTGCCATGGCTCTAGTGTCTTTATAACTAAAACCAAGAGGATCTTATTAGCCTCTATATTAAGATAGGGATGCCTATTGCCTATACCCTAAATATACAAAGCAGAATTAAGATGAGAAACGTAGAAGGTTTAACACTTTAAATAGAGTGGCCTAGTGATGTAAGCTAGGAATTTGCTCACGTTATTATATTAATCGCTAATGTTTAAATTGGAGATCAGATTCTATTTATAAGGTAAGTACTAATATATTAAGTTGTTCCGAGATTCTATATAACCCATACTCCCTCCCCTGGGGATGTTAGAAGTAAAACACTTATACACTACTACCGTTCCTCTCTCTTTTGCAAGAATCTTCAATATAGCCCCTTCTGATATCCGGCTGCTATATTACTATGCTAGAGACGGCTAAGGTAAATATCTGTTTAGTTAATCAATATAATCCAATGCTAAGTTTTGCCCACAGAAATTATGAAAACGTAAGCGTATAAACCAAGCCCGTTTTCGCCAACGCTAAAGAGAATTAATTAAAGACCTTGAAAGAAAAGTCAAGCGCCTATTAGAAGAGAATAAGAAGCTTTAAAGCTTGCTAAAAAAGAAAGGAGCCTCTAAAGACAAGATAAAGAAATGTAGTTTATAAAATTCTCAAAATCTAAATTAAGAACTTTTGGTGCTGCTAGATAAGGGCCTAAAGCAGTTACCAAAACCAATGCAGAATGCGGTACATTCTACAGATATATGGTATTTCACAGACAGCGGGTTTACCAACTCTTCCACCAAATCTTCTCTTTCTTAGTAGTGTCCTTTAACTCCTAAAGAAACTTCTGTTGACGGCTCTTAACCTAATGTGGAGCCTATTGCTTTGAACGTAAGGCGATATACTAGCTAGAAATAAACTGCCTGCCTTACTTGCCGGAGATTTAAAGCACGTTGTGACGGAGCTTATCTATGTAGTACGTGTAGAGAGAGGAATAAGGATTGTAAGTATAAAGGTCAAGACTTTAGAAATAGCAATAAAGAAGAAGAAGTTAATAAGGAAAGCATCTTAATTAAATATTTAGGGGGACTTAATAAATTATCCTCTATAGAGGAGCTGGGTAACTACAGCCAGGCTACACTAAATATTATATTCCCAACACATTTATACCCGCACGCTATATAGGCCAATCTCTTTACTAACCCCTTTACTATTCCTTTAGTTCTATTAGCTTATCCTAGTAAGTATATACCCACCTTAATAAGGAATAAGACGTACTTAATTACCTTAGCGGAAGAGTTCCCTTAAATAGAGATGGAGAGAGGCGAATCATTTCTAGAAAGATATTTAGGAGATTAGTAAAGCAGTCTAACCCTATTTAAGGCCAGGGATGTATATATATTGACTAGGATTAGATCTGTCTTAGTTGCCTGCCCCTTCTATTCCACCTATTTTAGTTACTACCCCCCCTAGGTTCCTATACCTTCCTTATATATATATAGAGGCCCTAGAGCTATATTTAATAGAGAGAGTCCTTATCCTTCTTTTCTAACCTGAGATTTTAGGCCGACAATATAACTATTACGCTATAAGAGCGTAATTATGAGATATATCGGTTTCAAAGTCAGCTAAAAGTAATTCGCAGCGGATTAGATAGGGCAGCCCTTTTTATATAAAAAGTGCGCCTAGCCTAATTAACTGAGATATATTTTCTACTTAATAATGTTCCGCCTAGCATAAAGTCAAAATATAAGCCAGACGCTTTATTCTGGTATGATGATGCATAATACCCTAGGGTTATAATTGAAGTCGCATATTTATAAAAGAGAAAGAGGCTGGGCTAGCTAGCTAAAGATTATCCCCAAGTCTCTTTAATTGGTAGTAGTGGTTATAGTAGCTTCTTAATAGCTGCCTAAGTAGCTATAACCTCTGCTAGTGGTAAAATTGGAGCTTAAGGCTCTTTTTCTACTATACTAGCCTCCTAATTATTAAATGTTTCTTTTTATAGAGGCCTGTATAAGTGCCGAAGACACTTATATATCTATTCGCAATTATAAGCGATAATCCTCTAATAGAATTTAGGAAGCCTTCTAAGAAATAGCCCTTATATATAATATAATACCTGTAACCAATTAAAGTTCCTTAAAGTTGCTAGCGGGCGACTTCTAGTAGTAGAAGACGGTGGTAGAATAGGTGGGAAATGGCGGGAAAAGGGTGTCACGGTTAAGTCCTATAATAGCAATTTGAAATGACGCCAAGAGCTCCATTTTAGAAGCTGTATACGGTAAAGTTGCTAATATTTTAGCGTACTATTCTAGCGTTTTGTAAGCGGTAAGAGGAACATTAAAATTTTAAGGCTGTGTAGACAAAATCACTCTAAACTACTATATTATAAACTAAATCTAAGGCCTCTATATTGCGACCAAACAACCCCTAATATATTTAGATAGAGAGCTTAAAGGATTGCTTTAATACACATATTATTTAACTTCGTATTATTAGCTATAAAATACCTAATATTTCTATTAATATCGTACTCCTTAAATAAAGCAATAAGTACAGCTGCTTAGTTCTTACTACTATACTTACTAAGTACCTCTTAAAGGCCTGAAATAGCTTACTGACGCCTACTTTTCCTATTAATAAAATAAGCAACTATATTAAGAACTATATAAAGTTGCGATTAAGTTTAAGCGATTGCTATACTACTGACCAGCTAGTCTGCTTGGTGTTCTGTTAGAGATCTATTAAGAGATCTACCACTATTTCCTTATCTAACGGGAGCCAATTGATTTACACTTCCTTAACTTCCACCCTGGCTAGATAAGTACTATAAGTGGCTTAACGTAGAGAGAAATATAGCCGTTTTTATGTTGAGGCAGGTTAGCGAGGAAGCGCTAGATATACTTTATAGCTAAAATATCTTTAAGGTTGTTCTTTATAGGGGGGTTAAAATATCCTAGGTTAGTTTGCACTAGCTAGACATTTTTAGATTCTTTGCTTAAGGGTCCCGCTTTAATAGGCAGATATCTATTAATATTTAGTGAAGTTAAGGCAAGAAGCAGCAGCAATGCTATAAGAGCACTAAGGTATAAAGGTAGAGGAAGAGAAGTATTGTAGGAGATAGTAAGATCTAGAAGAAGAAGAAGGAAAGAAAAAAGGGCAAAGGAGAAGACCTTGCCGATAGCTATAACCTCCATTCCTACCTCAAAAACCGTATATTATCGCTAGCTTAGAATCCCTGCTCTTTTTAAAGGGCGACAATTCTGGCCTTGTCCAGGGAGTTGCCCTAATAGCACTTGTTCCCGCTAGAAGCATCCTCCCACACATCTATTAGCTCTATATACCGCTGGCTAGGCAGAGGGGACTATAAGTACACCTCTAGTGTTATCTACAATCTCTTATAGAAGCGAACCTCCGGATTAGTTTTAATATACTTATTACAGACCTAGACGGTGTTAGTTTCAGCGTTATAGTGGGCGGAGATATTATTAACCACGTAGTAGACTTTAGGTGTAATATTGGCTGTGTAGGGGAAAGGGCTAACAAGTTTGGTGTAGAAGCCGGCGCTAATATATATAGTCTTCTCGGGCGGAGTAGGAGCGCCTTAGGTACTAATGGCGGTAACTATATAGTAGCTTTTATTGACAGCCCAAGCAGGTTTCTAGAGCGCAGCTATTATATTTACCGTCTATCTATTTTGTGCGTTAGTTAATTAGTCTAGCCCTAGCAAGTGATATAAGAATAATATAGGCTTACCTTTGTCGAAGAAGGGTAGAAGTTAGAGGTCTCTAAGATCTAAAAAGAGAGTAAGAGAGCGAGCGCGAGAGAGATAAAGAGATAGTGGGAAGAGGCAGCAGTAGTAGTATAAAACAGCTATTAAGACGTTAGTAAACAGCGTAGGTCGCTCTAGGAGAAAAGGTTAGGTAGTTTACTTATAAATCATGACTATAGAGTACTAGAGGAGGCAGTAACTAGTCCTTAGGACGATAAAGAAGAGGAAAAGGCTACTAGTGTAAAAAAGGGAGAAGGCCGAGAGAGCTTAAAGAGAAGGTGTTATTATTGGCAGAAGTTCTTCTTAAGCGTTAAGAGGTTAGTAAGTATAATGAGCACTTACGCGGTAAAGCGCGTTGTGGGGTTAAAGCTAAGTCATTAATTCTAAACATGAAGGAGATATAGAAGAAGCAGAAATGTAATAAGTTATTAAATTTAAGGGCAGGTAAGGACAAGAAGCCTTAGAACAAGTAAAAACAAAATGGATATTAAGGAATATAATAGCTTATTAGTAATTGCGGCGGTTAAAAGTCTTGAGAAAAGGCAGTAAAGCTAGGGAGAGTAAATGGAGGTAAGCTCGCAGTAGAGGAGGATAGAAAAGGAAGAAAGTTATTAAGTAAATATAGGTAGCGCTAGTGAACGAGAAGCTCTACTAGAGAGCAAATAACCTATAAAGCCGCTCTCTATAAAGGGAGGAGAGAAGAAAGTAGTAGTAGGTAAGATAAAGGATTTAAGCTTAATCTTGATTTTGATAAAAAGTGAGGCTTAAGCAATATATAAGGTCTTTAAATAGCTAAAATCTAGAAGAGAACAGAGCTTTTATCTGCGTCTATATATGACCTATAGTGGAATAGGAACTTAAGCAGGTAAGTAAAGGCATTGTTTTTAAGGCGGCGCCAATAATAAAATTAACCCACCTGAGCCCTATTATGCGGATATATTGTTATGTGTGCTCCTTACCTTTAACACCTTTGCGCTTTGTTAATTAACCCTCCTTTAGCCCTTAATACCTCTTATTAACCTTAATATTAAGCTCTAAAGCTAGTAGCTTCTAGATCTTACCTTAACTTTCTTTCCTTCGCTACCTCCAGCGTCTAGAAAGCTAAATAGCTTCCTACTATCACTTCTAGGATAATTAAGCCTATTAGTAGGTTAACAATTTGCTTCTTTTTGCTCTTATATTAAATAAGGGTAAAAAGAACCCCTACCTCTCGCGCGGACTTCTTTTTGTCTTATGTAACACTATCTCTAACATTTCTATAAAGCTCCATCCTGCTTCTTAAAGTTCTATATTACCTTTAACACTTACAAAAACTCTCCTTATAGCCATTATCTTACTCTTATTTTACCTCCCTCGCGACTTTTACCTCTCTCGGCTTTTACTAACTACTACTTACCTCTTAAGTCACTCCGCCCTCTATCTAAACTAGTTAGAGCAGCTTCTGCGGCTCCTAACTATTAGCTACACGCTGTCCTCCCTTTAATTAAGCCTTCTACAGTAGCTCCTCCTCTACTTCTCTATTATAACAGCTCTATGACGCGCGCTTTAAATGACGTTAATAAAGCTCCGCCTTATATATAAAATAATGGTTTGATTTAACACCGCCTATAAGGTAAGCAATTAGATATAGGGATGGGTTTCTATCTATAACCCAGTTAACCATGCCCATTTCCGCAACGTCTCGCCTTTTGTGGTTCTCGCGAACCTTTTTCCTAAAGACTATGTACTAGACTTAGGTACGGGATCGATATGGGTGGCCATTAAGGCGAAGCGCCGCGTGGGGAACTCTGGAGTCTGTATTAGTATAAATATCTATAAGGAGCTGATTGAGATAGACGCTATAAGTAACGTTAAGGCCTATAAACTTGAACGCGGTAATGGCGGCCTTGGCGAGGCTGTCCACCTAATTATAGGTAACTTTGTGGATAAGGCTGTCTTAGACAAGGCGAAAAAGCTGCTGCTAGAAGAGAAGGGCAGCTTTAACGCCCTTTTTTTGGCTGTAGGTCCTTAACATATTGACGCCTAAGTAGCAAGAGCGGTTGCTACGCCTAGTATCCAGTTTCTTGGCCAAGGATGGTAGGATTGTCGTGGATCTTAGCATGCTTATAAAGGGGCCCAAGTATTCTAACAGCACTAAGTGCCCTACCCTGAAGATTTATGAGGAGTTTCGCCCTATCGGCTATAATGCTAAGGGGAGGCTTTAGATGTACCAGAAGGCTATAAAGTATAGCAGGATTGCGCTAGAGAGGATATAGCAAGGAGTAGATACTAGAGTTGGCCAAGACCTATAGGCTTGACGTTATATTAATGCATAATATATATAATGGAGATAAGGGTTCTAGCCTTAGTCCTTTCTAGGACAAGTCTTCCGCCATTATGGCGAGGATGGAGGGAAAGTGGTAACTAGACGCGTTGCAAAAGGCTAAAGGTACCACTATAGCCAAAATGACGGACCTATTTGTGGTCTAAAAGCTCCAGCAGATAATAAAGGTAGAGGAGTAGGCTCTATAGAAGAAGTCTTATATTCCTCTTATATAAGCTGAGATTCTGTTTACAGGTATTACTTAATGTATTTCTCTGCTTCAATATTTTTAAAAAGCGCGTTATCTCTTAGGAGCTTACGTAAAGACTTTTTTATTAGTTGACGGAGGCGTTAAAGGCGTACCTACAAAGCTTGGAGGTGGTGCGATATATTAATAGTACTTTAAAGAAGTCTGCGACGTAGACATAGCCGTATATTATGTCATAAGTTGGGCCGCATCGCGAAGTTTAATAGTGATAGTTGCTTGGTTGACATTTTAGTTAACTTAGTAACTGTGCTACTTATCCGCCTTATGTAATTTGTGGGCTAGTGCTTAACTAATAGCGGTAAGCCTATAACAGTTCTTTATTCCAATACTATAGCTACCTACTTTCTCTGCTTTCTCTATTCTTAACCTTAAAAAGTAGGGCGTTATAAGGGTATAGCTAGTGCGGGTTAGCCGCCCTCCCTACTAGCGTGATTAAGGTGTTTTTGTCTACTTTTAGGTAGTTCTTTTTAATAGACGTTTTGCCACGGATTTAGAAGTTTCTAGAAGCTTCTCTTTATAGAGTGGCAAATTACCCCACTATATATTCGCACTTACCCCTAGGCCCCTCTATAAAATAGAGATTTAAAGAGAATAATTATCCTTTAGCACGGTGGCGTCCATAAGGTAGATAGTCTGTGCGGAATAATAGAATTAAAAGTACGCGCATTACCTATATAGATTTAATTAATATATTATTATCAACTATGCCTACTAATTATACTTCTAATAATATAGACTTTATTCTACTGACTTAATATCCTGTTCTACTGACTTAAAAGGATAAAGAACGTCCCCTAGAGCCCTAGTCGCTGCCTACTTTTAAGCCTCTGCAAATTAAGGATTATAATAACTATAATACCTCAAACCTACCCCTTTACCTCAATCCTTATAACGCCTTTAGTATATTCAAACTGTTTTTTACTAATAAGATTATGGATAAGCTTGTTAAGTAGACAAATAAGTATATAGTATTTTATCCTGCTAAGGAAGAAGCTGGGCAACTATACCGCCTGCGTTTATAGCTACCAATATACAAGGAGGAATTGTACGCGTACTTTAGTGTGCTAATTTATATGGGAATTACTATTAAATTAGCTATCGAAGACTACTGGGGTATTTGTGATCTAGATGGCGCTGGCCATTTGCCTAAAAATTATATTAGTCTTACGAGATTTCAGCAGCTTGATCGCTACTTTAGATACACAGCTCTTTGGCCAAAGATAATCCTAGACCACGAACTCCATTTAATAAAGTCAACAGCCTTTTTAAATACCTATAGCTAAGTTACTAAAGACTTTATACCCCTAGAACTCACCTTGCAGTTAACAAGACAATATAACGCTTTATAAAACGTGCTAACGAAATCGTCAATATCCTATTAAAACTGACGCTAGAGGGCTTTAAGATTTGGGTCCTAGCTAATGAGGGCTACGTTCTTGACTAGCTATAGCACGCCAAAAGTGATAAGAAAGGGCCGGTAGATCTAGATACTACGTTTATAAAGGAGGAAGGCTTTTTAAAGACGTAGGTAGTTATACTAGATCTGCTTACTTAGAAAGATCCAGTTACTAATAAGCCCCTTTATCCTCCAAAAAAGCACGTCGTTTGGTTTAATAACTTATTTACTAGTATTAAGCTACTTACCTGACTTTATTAACTAGGAATCGGTTTGTATAATATTTAATAGGTATCGCCGACCTTATATTTCTGAGCACGCACCTTTAATCCTATTGATTCTATTGGCTAATCCCTATTAATAATATATGGACGAATTTCACCGTGCTAAGGGATAGATAAGTAAGAATATAACTTTATATATTTATACCGGTTAAATGTACTAACTAGTGTTCCCCCCCTCTTTAATTAAATAGAAGTGTTATTATTTCTTTATTAAAATTCATTGTAATCTACGCCACTATCCCATCTATAATCAGGGCGTTGCCCCCTCTTTAATTAAGTAAAAGTGTTATTATTTCTTTATCAAAATTCATTACAATCTACGCCACTATCCCATCTGTAACTAGGGCGTCACCCCCTCTTCAATTAAATAGAAGTGTTATTATTTCTTTACTACTCCTTAAATTCCCTACTGCTGCCTTAACCACCCCTTTAGTGATTAGGACGTTACCCCCTCTTTAATTAAGTAAAAGTGTTATTATTTCTTTACCACTCCCTTAATTCCTTGCCGTTGCCTTAACTACCCCTTTAGTAATTGGGACGTCGCCCCCTCTTTAATTAAGTAAAAGTGTTATTACTTCCCTATTAAAATTCATTGTAATCTGCGCTACTATCCTATCTATAATTAGGGCGTCGCCCCCTCTTTAATTGAGTAGAAGTATTATTATTTCTTTGCTACTCCTTAAATTCCCTACCGCTGCCTTAACCACCCCTTTAGTGATTAGGATGTTACCCCCTCTTTAATTGAGTAAAAGTATTATTATTTCTTTATTAAAATTTATTGCAATCTACGCCACTGTCCTATCTGTGACCAGGGCGTTACCCCCTCTTTAATTAAGTAGAAGTGTTATTATTTCTTTACCATTCTCCTAATAATTCCCTGCCGCTGCCTTAACTACCCCTTTAGTGATTAGGACGTCACCCCCTCTTTAATTAAGTAGAAGCGTTATTACTCCTTTACCACTCTCTAAATTCCCTACCGCTGCCTTAACCACCCCTTTAGTGATTGGAACGTCCCCCCCTCTTCAATTAAGTAGAAGTGTTATTATTTCTTTACCACTCTCCCTATTCCCTACCGCTGCCTTAACCACCCCTTTAGTGATTAGGACGTCGCCCCCTCTTCAATTAAGTAGAAGTGTTATTATTTCTTTACCACTCTTTAAATTCCCTACCGCTGCCTTAACCACCCCTTTAGTAATTAGGACGTCGCCCCCTCTTTAATCTAGTAGAAGTGTTATTACTCCTTTACTACTCTCTAAATTCCCTACCACTGCCTTAACCACCCCTTTAGTAATTGGGACGTCGCCCCCTCTTTAATTGAGTAGAAGTGTTATTATTTCTTTACCACTCTCCTAATAATTCCTTACCGCTACCTTAACCACCCCTTTAGTAATTGGGACGTCACCCCCTCTTTAATTAAGTAGAAGTGTTATTATTTCTTTACTACTCCCCTAATTCCCTGCCGCTGCCTTAACCACCCCTTTAGTAATTTAAACGTCGCCTCCTCTTCGATTAAGTAGAAGTGTCATTACTCCTTTACCACTCCCGAAATTCCCTGCCGCTGCCTTAACCACCCCTTTAGTGATTAGGACGTCGCCCCCTCTTTAATTAAGTAGAAGTGTTATTACTCCTTTACCACTCTCTAAATTCCCTGCCGCTGCCTTAAATACCCCTTTAGTGATTGGGACATCGCCCCCTCTTTAATTAAGTAGAAGTGTTATTACTCCTTTACCACACCCCCAATTCCTTACCGCTGCCTCAACCACCCCTTTAGTGATTAGGATGTTGCCCCCTCTTTGATTAAGTAGAAGTGTTATTATTTCTTTATTAAAATTCATTGTAATCTGCGCCACTGCCCTATCTATAATCGGGGCGTCGCCCCCTCTTTAATTAAGTAGAAGTGTTATTATTTCTTTGCCACTCTCCCTATTCCCTACCGCTGCCTCAACCACCCCTTTAGTAATTGGAACGTTGCCCCCTCTTTGATTAAGTAGAAGTGTCATCATTTCTTTATTAAAATTCATTGCAATCTGCGCCACTACCCCATCTGTAATCGGGGCGTCGCCCCCTCTTTAATTAAGTAGAAGTGTTATTATTTCTTTACCACTCCCTAAATTCCCTACCGCTGCCTTAACTACCCCTTTAGTGATTAGGACATCGCCCCCTCTTTAATTAAGTAGAAGTGTTATTATTTCTTTATCAAAATTCATTATAATCTGCGCCACTATCCTATCTATAATCGGGGCGTCGCCCCCTCTTTAATTAAGTAGAAGTATTATTATTTCTTTGCCACTCCCTAAATTCCCTACTGCTGCCTTAACTACCCCTTTAGTAATTAGGACGTCGCCCCCTCTTTAATTAAGTAGAAGTATTATTATTTCTTTACTACTCCTCTAATTCCCTACCGCTACCTTAACTACCCTTTTAGTGATCGGGACGTCGCCCCCTCTTTGATTAAGTAAAAGCGTCATTACTTCCTTAGATAATCATGTAATGCTAACTACCTCTTTTTCTATAATCTAAGCGGCGTGCTCTTTTCGCTTAAGTAGATCTGTTATTACCTTTAGCTCCTCTATCCCCTTTAAATGCCCTTAATCCCTATAAGTTGACACTAGGTTAGAAAGTATATGGGATATGTTTAAGTATTCCTCCCCTTGCATAGATTTTCTTATCTATATTACTTATAAAAGCAATTCCTCTGCCTCCTTCCATTGCTGGCTTTTTTTGTATATTATTGCGAGTTTATCTATAAGTCCTAATATACGTAAATGCTCTTTTCTAAGCGCCCTTTTATAGCCCTCTATTGCTTCTTAAAGCCTCTTTTTAGCCTCTTTATACTCTTCCAAGTCCTCTAATATTAGCGCGACACTGTATAGTCTTGTCGCTTTTCTTACGTAATCTTCTAACTCTTTTTAAAAGCACTCTGGGACTTATTTATTCGCTTCTATTAAGCTTTTATATTCTTTTTAATCTTATAACCTATCTAAGGCCTTTTCCTAGTTTTAGACAAGCAGAAAGTTACGTGAGAAGTTTAGCTATTTATTACTGTCACTCTCCGTTCCTATAGCCTCTGAAAAAGTAGCTGCTATTATAATAACGGCAAAATAATCCTTATATAGTTGGATAATTGTAGGCTTTAAAGCTCCTTATAAAAGGTAGACAATATTACCCTTTTAGACGGATTTTGCCAAAGCCTAGAGGTTCTAGTAAGCCTTATATTCTTTAGCGTATCCTAGGTGTTGCGATGTATTCTTAAAGTTAATATTTACGTTCTGTCTATTATTCTAATTACTCTTTACTGAGGATACCTGACCAAGAACATACCCTCTACTATTGATTATTGCTATCTCCCTATTATTCTAAGTCTTAATAGATACCTATTTGCTGAGAAGGAACTTAATAAGTCGCTATAAGAGTTCCTTTTATAAAACCTAATAGTTAGGAGATAAGCTAGCTGCGCTAATATTATCTAAACTTATGCTAAGCAATGCATATATCTTATCGTGGCGGTTAGTAGCCTCGTAGGTATAATATATATCTATTAGCTCGCCTAGAGGGCATATATTTAAGAAAACCCTCCCCAGCCTACTTAATATGTATTTAGGCCGGAATATTACTCCCCTTATAAGGTAGGTTACTAAACGGATTAGGCCCTGTAAGTCTAAGCGAGTTCTATAAAAACCTTTTAACAACTCTAAACCTAAGCAGAATATATATCTATTAATCTCTGTGGGACTATACGAGATTAGAATATACTAAGCTACAGCCACTTCTTGCAGTACCTGGATGGACCTTTTAGTAATTCCTATGGATATTGTTAAACGTCTGCTACCTTACCTAGATGCGCTGAAACCACAGTTGTTAAAGCAGTGGGAGAATTGCTTACTGGATTATTTCTTTATTTAAAGCATTTGTAGGCTTACCTATAGCGCGTATTACTTTAAGCGTTATATTACTATTATCTGCCCTCTCTCCAAGCTAAACAATTACACGGCTTGCTTTACTATAGATCTTTACTATAGACTGAATCTGGTTTTCTTTCTCTTATTTATCTTCTTAGTTAATGTAAATAGCATCTACCTAGATGATTTGTGGAATATCGCAATCTCGAAGACGTAATAGCTAGTGATATCAATGGTTCGGTTACTCTTTGGATTGGTTTGGTTTAACCGAAATTTTAAGAGTAACCGGTTTGACGATTTAATTAGCTTAATTTAGATTGGTTTTAAAGCTTTGATAATAACTGAGTAACTAGGTAACTAATAAAGCCTTATAGATCTGGATCTAGTAAGACTCTAGTAAGGCCGAACACCACCTGCGACTTCTAAATATATATATATTGGCTTATAATTGCGATTGAAAAGTATAGTGTTTTAAAACGTCGTTTAGTTTAATCCATATAATATATTAAGGTGGCCGTTCTGACCTAATATAGTAGAGGAAGTTAATTGATCTAAGGTATATAGCTCCTTATCGCGCCGTCCAAATTGCCATCTGTATACTCCCTTATTATATTATCCTCTTAATCTTTAGCCTTTGCCAAAGGCGTTAACCCTGACATTAATAAGCAATATGAGGATCGCGATATAGGTGATGAGGATTTGGATAAGGAAGATCTAGAGGGCGAAGCAGTTAAGTATACTGTACTTGACAATTAATTGGCTCTCAACACCATACTAAGACTTATGATAGTAAGTTTAAAGTCGTTGGCTGCTTAACTACCAAAATCTCTACTAATATTTTGTAAGCTTCGTAGGCTTTATATATTGTTTTCTACTTTCTATAACGGCTCTACTTACCCCCCGAGCGTCTCTACTAATTTGTATACTATATTATATCAAAATCTATCTATCGTATCTGGTTAATCTGGTTTAACTGGTTCCGTAACCGGTTCTAGGCTTAAAAATGTATTTTAGATTAGTTTTGGCCTTATTTTTAAAACCTAACCTAACCGCTAACATCACTGGTAATAGTGTGGCGTAAAGGTTTAGCGTAACGGCTAAGTATTAATTGTCTATAAAAATAGACTGATACTTGTCTAAACCGCCCTATATGTAAGATAATGCCTTATATAGATAAGTCGCTTTGTCTAATTTTTGTAGAGCGTACTCAAAGAGTTCGCATTGTATATTCGCCGTATCATTTTTGGTTGGTATTAGGCGAAGTAAGTAAATGCTATTAAACATCTACGAAAGCGGAGAATAATAGTACTGAGATATAGCATAAGACATTATACCCAGAAACTTAAACTTGTGCAGATTTGATAGCCCTAATAAGTAGTATAATAAGCCTAGTTGTTATCTTTAATTAAGTGCACGGCTTCTAGCACTGCTACTGCCACCCTTGCTAAGTTATGTGTGAATTAAACCTGCGGCGTAGCACATCCTCGCGGCCTTGCGCTGTGAGTAAGATTCTTATACCTCGCCTACACTAGTAGGGAGGGCGCCTGACCCGCACCGGCTATACCCTTGTCAAGGTAGCGTTTCCTAGATATTAGCGGTTAAAGCTCTAGCATAATTATTATATAGGGTATTATCTATTTAACCAAAGCCTCTTTCCTTAGCCAAAGAAAGGTGGCTACTGTAGAGTCGGCCGCTATGATTATAGGAGGTGGGTTTGTCTGGGATTTTAAATGTGCGGCCTAAAGCGATCGTTATTAATGATGGTTATTAATAGAGCTATTGCCCTGCAAGGCTAGGTCTGCCTTTTATTGCTTAAAATATTTGGGCGGTTAATGAGCCAAGACCTATGTCTCTATAGGTGACTTTGTTCTACTACCTTCCACTTGCGTGCGTAAGCATAGTGTCCGCCTTTAAACTATAATCCCCTTACTTGTAATAAACCAACTCAAGGTATACTGATCGATACTATTAGTGCCAAGATAGAAAATGTATGCCTTCTTTACTTCCCCTTTTGCGTTCAATTTTCATAACTAATGTAGCTATTATAGGAAATTACGATCCTTTAATATAATATCTGCTTTAAGCTTAACTGGCTCTTGGATATAAATCCAAAGTATTCCTAGCTAATCTGTAATTAGGCGCTTATGCTTTCTATAGCTATTGATTCTGTAGCCATATGCTATATTACTACTAGAGACTTATTTGAAGAAGATTTACAGAATTGTAATAGTAATTTTATTGATCTTAGTAAGCTCCTTTTAGCTTCTAGCTTGTCCCCTTTACCTATAGGTAAGCTAGCTGAACAGATTAAGGCAAGCACTACTAATTAGTTTTCCTCTTATGATGGTGATTTAACGCTATCTTAAGGCGCTAACACGACCTCCTAAAAGTCTCCCGTGCCTTCTCTTTAACACCCTTTATCCTGTACGGAAAACCAGTTCCCCTCTATAGCTATAAACTTATCAATCTAAAGTGCGGAGACATTACAGCAAAGTCCTAGTAGTCAACCCTATAATTGTATGGATAACCAGAAAGGAGAGAAAGAATAGTTGCTGTCTTAAGTAGACGAGCAACACTATAAAGAGCCTCAATAATTAATCAACCATAATCTCTAATATGTGAGGCGGGATGACTAAATATAGGCGCGCAAAGAGGGGCAGGATAAGGTAGAGTTGGATAATATTTACGGACGGGATAACATAATGGAAGAAGTTAGATATAATCCTGAACCGCAAAGCAAAATATACTAGAGAGAAGGAGTACAATTACCTACAAACAAAAAGCAACTATAACGAGCTAAGCCTACCAAAACACTGAACACAGCGATTACTAGGTCTAGAAGGACGATATTAGAGCGGCTTTAGAGTAAACGAAAAGTTAATGATTAACACTCCTATAAGGTTAAGAGGCTACAGAAACAAATTCTAAAGGAGATTCCACCTATCTATAACTGCAAATTTCCGTTAATAGAGATATATCAAACCTTTACTGACTATAGCTTATTGGACAATTCTAATAAGCTCTAGCTCCTTACTCGCTTGTTCTTCGCAGTTGCCAGCTAGGACACTTTTGTACAGCTATAGAATTCCTATTTCACCATTTAGGAGAGTATAAGCACAGTTATTCTTTCTTTTAGTAATATAGTATCCGCAAACATGGAGTCTCTGGATTAATTAGATGTCTTACTTACTATAGCTTTTGTTATGAAGCGATTCTACCTAATTAGATTGGTGGAAGCTCGCATATAGCTAAAACAGAATCACCAGCTTTAATCAGTCTGGCAGACTAGATATTGGTGGAATAAAAAGCGAATATCAGAACTAGGTCACTGCGGCTAGGCTACTTCCCACGCTTTAGACGACATGCTATCCCAGGTATATCCTAAACTTATAAGATATATAGTTGAGTATAATAAACGACTAACTACCCTAAAAAATAGACTTAGTTAGGGACGCAACTAGTATATACTAGCAGCTTAATTTGGCACTGGTATCCTTGCTTTAGTCCTAACTAATAGTGATTTTGGTATCTATAACTGTAAGTAAGCTTTCTTCCTGCTAGCAGAATCTACACTAGGCTAACTTTCTATAGTATTAAAAGACTTCCAGTAGATGATTTTAAATTGCTTATTAATATTTTAAATAAAGAACGTGGTGGTTTTCTCTATAAATATAGCTAATAAATAACTTACTTTCTTAATCTCCTCTTGGGACCAATTCCAGAGAGAAAATATATGCTTAAGGATATGGATGGATCCCTTGTAAAGGAGGAGCTATTTGACTTGCTAGGTTTAATAGAATACCTAGAACTAGATAGGTAAATATTGGCGTAGATTTTTGCAGTGTATAGGGATGTGTGTTAATTATATACATAGATTATTACAACTGAAAAGCTTAATATAGCTCTTACCATGTATATTTATGAACTTTACGCAAAGACAAATTTAATGGGTATTGTATTTAGGTTTAGGGCTTTTAGGAGGCTCTTAATTCTAAAAAAACTAATCTTAATTACCTATTCCTACCTTTATTTTCTAGTATAATCACTACAGAGGAACTATAAACAGTGCAGATAGTAGTAAAAGAATAAAAGATTAGAGATATGGTAAAGTGTAAGGCTTTGTACGCTTAAGGCAACACCAAGCCAGGTGCCTATGCTGTGCTACGCCGCGTATAGGGCCGGATGATAAAATATACACCTTACTCCTTATAATAAGCAATGACTGAGGGAGCACCCAACTGACTTAAAAAAGTCTTTTGTTTAACGCCTAAAATTAGGTACTTGATTTTTAAGGTCTACTTAATCCCCTGAACCTCCTTAACATTATCGCTTCCTCTCTAGCGCTTAGCCCCAAGTTGAGCAGCAATGCTGATTATTTAAGCGACAGGAAATTCTACTAATAACTCTCCACTCTGCCTAATTGCTTTTATGGTATTTTAAGTCCGAATAAATCTAGAATGTCTTCTTGATGGGTATTCTCGTCTTATCTTTACGCTTGCTCTAGTTACTCTTGTTTATATCGGCCCCGATCTTAACACAGCGCTTAACGGCCTTATTTCCAGTCTAACCGCTACACTTAATGAGAAAGGGAACAAGCCTCGCCATTTTGCTATAACGTATAGTCTTGCAAATATTATAATACTACTTAATTGCTTCGAGCCCGGCGAGGACATACATCTCCAACTTCTACAATTGCGCCTCCGCAGTGGCATACTTATAGCACACACTCTTAAAGATACGAAACTCTTAGGGCGTATTGACGACTAACTAAAAGCAATTTACAAATACTAACTAAAGCTAGAGGTTCCTTTTAGATATATTAAAGACTGGCGCGGATATAGACCTAGAGATTACCCTATTTATACATAAATGGTAAACGCTAGTACCTCCTAGGATGTCTGGCAAGAATTTAAAGCCGCTATAAGTACTCTTAATTAAAGGCTTCTCTAATAGACATTCGGCTAATAATACTAAGTTAAGGAAGAACCGTTCAAAGCCTAAAAAGGGGAAATGTCTATTAGAGGCAGGAGACATTAGCCAGAATAATATAATAAAGCATTAATTGTAGACACACAGTAATTTAAGAGATGGAGTTAAGAAATAATATTCTTAAGTTTTTCTATCTAAGGCTGGAGGAATTTGGAAAGAGACTAAGGTTTTATTTAACTTAGCTACATTTATAACTATAAATAAAGAGTGCTATGTTAGGCACTTCTAACTTTAAAAGGCTTATTATATCGATTCCGGCGTCCTATACTCTAAATTATAGCCATATGTACCCTGTAATGTCCTTATATTCTAGATATTATTTAGATTGTTTTCCGTATACTATACGCCGTTTTGTCTAGCCGTATTACACTTGCGCGTGCACTTATTAGAGTGAAAGTAACTGTAACTATACGAGAGTGTTTCCTAAACATACATAGTATACCTTTAGAGACGAGTTAGCTGCTTTTTGTGGATAGTAAGAAACGATTTTATAAATTTAAGGCAGAATTCTAGCTCTTCTTTTGTAGGAATTTATAGTTTTATAGCTTTTTATGGAGTGATATTTCTTAAAGCTGTTGGTATAAAACAGAGCTAAGGAAAGTGGACTTTGGTAAGTATATAAACTATTAATACTTATCTCTACTTAAATAAGGCTGGATTTATGCATATTAGTGTAGATGTGTTGGCAGTAAAGATGCATGAAAACAGCTGCATATAGCAAGAAAATGCACTTAGATATTCAAACTATTCTATTTTAAGGTACCTACGGTAAGCTCTAAGATATTGAGTAGTAGCCTTGCAGGTGTTACTAACTGGTAAATATAGATCCTTTTATATCTTAGACATTAATATCTAGTAATGCTACTTATAAGTTAATGTCCAAAACGTAGCGAAAGTGACAGTATTCTGTAAATAAAATGAAGCAGGGGCGCTAAGTAGGCCATTCTACTATAGGCTTAGTAGGGGCATCCTAAGAGGATATTTTCCTATAGATGCCTCCGCTAAGAGAATAGTGCCTAGAATATATCTCCAAGCGAGCTTGTATAGCATAAACTGCCAATTTAGCAGCGAGATAATAAATATATACGCTCTAGATACCGCCCTTTATCTAGCTCTTTTACCTATCACTATAAAGCCTTTATTTATATAGAAGCTCAAAAGCGCTCTACTTTAGTGCAGCTAAGTAGGTATATAAACAACAAGTTAATTCCTCCTGCCGTTATAGTTATATCTGTCCGACTGGCATCATTAGCTGGTGCCTCTTCCCCGCTGGAGGCTATGTACCGTATCTTGTCCTTAATAAACCTAAATAGCGACTTGTCTTGCCTAAGCCGACGCTCTGTCTTATCGTATTCCCCTTATGCAAGCTGAAAGGATGTCTATAGATTTTAATTACTGTGTCTTTAAAAAGCGCGATAACTTAAGAAGCTTAAGTAAAGGCTTTCTTATTAGTTGGCGGAGGCGTCAAAGGCGCGCCTATGAAGCTTAAAGGCAGTATAATATGCTGAGATTCTTTTAGAGGAGGCTGCAATGTAAACATAGCCGTATGTCATGGCATAAGATGGGCTACATCCCAAAGTTAAACGGTGGTCATCTTAAGAACTGGTTGGGGTTTCGGCATAGTTTAGTTAACTTAGCAACCGCGTCAAGCTAAACGCTAAGCAGCGGAGGTAGTGTATTACCGCCACAACGCCATACTTAAAACAACACCAACCATAGTTCCCTAGGAAGTAGACCCTAAACAAGAGGGTAGCCTAAGTAGGTCAGCGCCCTCCCTACTAGCACTAGTAAGATAATGACTAAGCTGGTCTAATCGTAAATGGCTATATAAAAATTTCAGGTTATTGTTAGGCAGCAGCGTGTAACTTATTAACTGATTCTTAGCTAGCTAAAGCGACTTTAATAAGGGTATAGCTAGTACAGGTCAGCCGCCCTCCCTGCTTGTAGTGGCGACTTACAGTATAGAAACTGCTTTTATAACCGTTTTAGGTCTGTTTTAAATGCTGACATATCCTACTTACTTTACCTTGCCTGTTTCAACTCTAAATAGTTATTAGTAAGAATATTAGCAGCAGGTTACGCGTTTTACGCTGCTATACTAATTAATCTACTTATATATTCTATAAAAGGGAAGTGTTTACCTTGCCTATTATCGCTTTAAGATTCTAATATAGTTCGCTCTATTCTCCACTTATTAAGAGCCCTAAACAAGGATAGAGTAAAGGGGTAATAGAATCCTAGGATCTGCTTTTATAGCTTATGGCATTTAGCTAAGAGAGATATAGCTTTATTACTATGGCCCTAGGACTTCTAAGTGTGCTATAGATTATTTATGCTAGTTAGCGTGTTTAGATGCTCCGCCCTAAGTACCCTCTTTCTTATCTCTATCACTTACACGTCTAGCTCTTCGGCCTCCTTCCACCGCCCTTAATTCCTGTACGTTGATGCTAGGTTAGCTATGCTAGTCAGCATATCTGGATGCTCCGCCCTAAGCACCCTTAAACTTGTTTCCATTACTTATACGTCTAGCTCTTCGGCCTTCTTCTACCGCCCTTAATTTCAAAACGTCGACGCTAGATTGCCTATGCTAGTTAGTATATTTAGATGCTCCGCCCTAAGCACCCTCTTTCTTGTCTCTATTACTTATATGTTTAGCTCTTCGACCTCCTTCTACCGCCCTTAATTCCTGTACGTTGACGCCAGGTTGGTTATGCTAGTTAGCGTATTTAGATGCTCTGCCCCAAGCACCCTCTTTCTTATCTCTATTACTTGCACATCTAGCTCTTTAGCCTCTTTCCACCACCCTTAATTCCTATACGTTGACGCCAGGTTAGCTATGCTGGTTAGTGTATTTAGATACTCCACCCTAAGCACCCTTAAACTCGTTTCTATTACTTATATATCTAGCTCTTTGGCCTCCTTCTACCACCCTTAATTCCTATACGTTAATGCTAGGTTGGCCATACTGGTTAGCGTATCTGGATGCTCTGCCCTAAGTACCCTCTTTCTTATCTCCATTACTTACATGTCTAGCTCTTTGGCCTTCTTCTACCGCCCTTAATTCCTATACGTCAACGCCAGGTTGGCTATGCTAGTTAGCATATCTAGATACTCTGCCCTAAGCACCCTCTTTCTTGTCTCTATTACTTACACATCTAGCTTTTTAGCCTTCTTCTACCGCCCTTAATTCCTGTACGTCAACGCTAGGTTGGCTATGCTAGTTAGTATATCTGGATGCTCTGCCCTAAGCACCCTCTTTCTTATCTCCATTACTTGCATGTCTAGCTCTTTGGCCTCCTTCCACTGCCCTTAATTCCTATACGTTGACGCTAGATTGACTATACTGATTAGTGTATATATATGCTCCTTTCCAAATATTTTCTTATAACTATTTATTGCTTCTTAAAGCCTTTCTTCTGCCTCTTTAGATTCTCCTAAGTCTTTTAATACTAGCGCTATATTCTCTAGCCTGGTAGGCCCTGCCCAATAATATTCTAACTCTGTTTTTGATTGCTTTTACACTAGGTCGTCTGCCTTTAATAAGGTTTCGTATTCTTTTTAATTTTTAGGCCTCTTTGGGAACTTTACCTAGTCCCAGATAAGTAAAAAATTTCGCGGGAAGATTACTACGGATTGTAAGATTTCTGACTATTTTATATTTTTGCTTCCTATTTGGATATATTCCGGAGAAGTAACTGCAATCATAATAACGGCAAAATGATATTTGCATATTCTGATGATAGTGAGTTTAATAGCTCCTTGTGGGAGATAAACTAGGTCACCCTACCGGATAGATTTTGTTAAGGTATGGAGAATTAAGCGGGCGCTTTATTCCCCTATATATTTTAGGTACCTGGATATATTCTTCAAAACGATATATACTTTTTACGTATTGCCCCACCCGGAATAAGGCTCTATGGAGGATACTTGGCCTAGAATATAGCCCTGGCTTTTAATTACTGCCAACTCCTTATTATCCTAAGTCTCCACAGATACCTGCTTATATAGAAGAAACTTAATAAGCTGTTAAAAGACCTCTTCCTATGGAACCTTATAGTTGGGTAATAAGTTAGCTGCGCTAAGAGCGTCGGAGCTTATACTAAGCAAGGCGTACACCTTATTATAACGCTTGGTAGCTTTGTGGGTATAGAATATATCTAACAGCTCGCCTAGCGGATGTATAGCTAAAAAACTTATATCTAACTAACAGACTCCAACCATAGGCCGGAACCTAGCTTGCCTTATTAGGTAAGTCACTGAACGGATAAGGCTGTGCAAGTCTAAACGAGCTTAGTAGAAAATCTGTAAGGATTCCAAGCCTAAGCAGAAGTTATACCCGTCAATCTCCGCTGGGCCACACATAATCAGAATATGTCGAGCTATGGCAACTTCCTAAAGTACCTGAATCACTGTCAATAAAATCTCCTAATTATTGAGAGTCTACTCTCTTACCTAGATACGGCGAAACCAAGGTCTTTGAAGTAGCGCGAGCACTGCTTGCTGGACCGTTTCGTTGCCTGAAGAATTTAACCACTTTTTCCGTACGCGTATTTCTTCGAACGCTCGATCGCTACTATCTGCCGCCTCTCTAAGCCAGATAACTACATGGTGTGCTCTATTATATATCTTCGCTATAGACCTAACCTGATGCCCCCGCTCTTATCGATCCTATTAGTTAATATAAATAGCATCTATCTATATCCACTTAATAGAGTGATCTCGAAGACGCTAGAGCGCCGCGTAAAGGTTCTCTGTGATGTTAAACTGATGCTCGTCTATAAAGATAGGTAGGGTATTCTCCGGATTGCCCTATATATAGGATAAAGCCTTATACCAAGGAGGCCCTTTGTTAGATCTATCTAAAGAGTAGTTAAAGAGCTGGCATTTTATAGGTGCAGTTTCGTCTTTAGGTGGCCTTAGGCGGAGCAAGCGAATGCTATTACTCCCCAGCAAAAGCGAAGAAAAAGGGTAGGGAGGTATGGTATAAGACGTACCCAGAAACTTGAACTTGTGCGTGTTAGGTAGTTAGAATAAATAGAATAGTAAAATGTTTCTATATACAAAGACGATATTTAATGTGGGATGGTCTTATCTAGAAGCAAGTTGTAGTTGATAAGAAAACCATAATAAGTAATTTAAGCTGTGCAATAAAAAAGATTCTTTGTATTATACTAGCGCTAGCAGGGAGGGCGGCCGACCCGCTCCGGCTATACCCTTGTTTTTATAGCGTTAGTGGCGGGAAGTATTTGGCTGTAAAATAGTAATATAAGCTTTCTCTATTCTTAGACTTTCTAACCCTTAAAATAAGGCGTAAAGTATCTATTTATAGAGGTAGATTTCTTAATAACTGGTTTACTAAAGATCTCGCTTTCCCATCTCCCACTATGGCAATGCGTGCTCAGATATACGCCGAGATATTATACTAGCATTCTTAGCGTTGTTAAAAGTATAATGAACCCCTAGGGGAATAAACCCCTAAGGGAATGAACCCCTAAGGGAATAAACCCCTAAGGGAATAAACCCCCAAGGGAATGAACCCCCAAGGGAATGAACCCCTAAGGGAATAAACCCCCAAGGGAATAAACCCCTAAGGGAATAAACCCCCAAGGGAATAAACCCCTAAGGGAATAAACCCCTAAGGGAATGAACCCCCAAGGGAATAAACCCTAGGGGAATGGAATCGCAAGGGCTTCTATAAATGAGCGAATCGCTAGGATTTATTTTTGTCTTTAGCTTCTCGGCTTTTAATTAGTTGGCACGCTTTGCTAAGCCTTACTGGCTTGCGCTTTAATGAGTTGCCCTACGCTGTTTTATATAAGTTATATCCAAGGCTGCTGCCCAGACTTAGGGAGAAAGAAAGAGGGGGATTAAGTAGGCTCTAAAAATCAAGCATCTAGTTTTAGGTATAAACAAAGGGCTATTTTTAATAGCTTCTAAGAGGGTCCTAATTTTAGATGTTTTAAGCGCCTAAAATTGGGTACTTTATTTTTAGGGTCTACTCGATCCCCTAAACCTCCTCACTCCTATCTTTAACCTTCACTTTTTCTTTTAAGTAAATGGCGTAAAAAATCCCAATCCAGTGATAAAATTTCCGTACAGCTTTCCTATCTACTAGCAAAGTCATTAAGAAAACGCCAAGCATCCACATAATGCATCTCTTAGCTAAGACAAGACGCTACGCCGAATTTGTAGGGCTAGTGCTAATTACCCACCTGTGGGAGCGCCTATACCTCTAATATATCCGTTAATGAGAATACAGGCCATTAATTATTTAATAATATTAAGAGCACTAAAAACAGCCTAAACCTGTTTAATATCCTTTCCAGAGTTATACCATACAGCTCCAATTATCGCTTCTGTCGTAGATGTACGAGTATTTAGTAGCACCTCCCCTTATTAGCATGGATTTTTAATAATATACTTATAGAGTCCCTTTTCTGCAGCGACATCGCTTAACGTGTTGTTCGAGGCTAGGTTACTAACGAGATTGCTCCCTTCCTCTATTCCAGTTAATACTATTATCGGCTTACGAAAGTAAGTCTTACTAGTACTTGCCCCGTATAGATACCATCTATCCACAATAGCCAAGCGGATTAATGCGTCTCCTACTAGTATAAGTCTTTTATTGCCATGCCTATCCCCAGTTATACCTCCACATGACTTTGAAACACCTACTGCCTCTAGCGCTTCTTAAAGCAGTTGAGGATTTTTAAAATAATAGTGAATGTCTTCAACCTCTAATTATTCTTGCATGATTGCGATGTAATATACTACTATATCTGCTACTGGGTCCAACGAAGGCTTTCTTATCCCTCGATCAAGTAAGCGGTCTGTTATACTTTTGGACACTAAACAGAACGACCTGTAAGTATACATCAGCGCACTTAATGATGATTTCCATTATGATATAGAGGAAGGAGAATTAAACAAAAGAGTCTAGGTGTTATAGAAACGGGCTTTATCACGCCGCACTATATATTTTACTAAAGGACAAACGTACTGGGAATGTGGCTTAATAATTCGCTGTAAGAACCTTGTTTAGATGGTTAGGTAAGTTAGCATCTTTATTCCCGCTTAAACTACTTAAGCCAGTTGGACTACTTATAAAAGGTTCGGTCTATTTATAAGAATCGTTTATCTGGTCAGCCAATATATAAGATAGATCAATCTGCAGGTGCTAACATAGTGTGTTTTTATTGGAATAGATCCTTATACCTACTTAGAAGCTCCCACTTCCCAGTAATGCCCTTAATGGCTAGTGCGAAACCGCCAACTTTATATGCATTTGAGGATATATTTATTAAATACTCAAACCTCGAACTTACTCGCATAGAAGATTGACCGGTAGCGATATCTAGACTTATTAAAAGGTTAGAACGGTTCTACTGTTCTAAAATCACATATAGCATTGTATATCGTTACCTGCATAAGAGCTTGCTCTGGTAAAGGTTAGGAAAGAAAGGACTTAACCAAATATGCCACTTAGAGGTTATGGCCATTCTATTATAGTCTTGGCTTGCTATTAAAGGCGAGATCCATTATAATGTTAGTTACTTGTGTGGCGTAAGCTGGAATCGAGATATAGAGGTTATACAAGTTCCTCATTCCACCTGCCCTGAATGACATGTCCTATAAGCTCCACTGTGTCTTTTGCGAGATGGCTATATTAAGGACTCTAAGGACTCTTAGGAAACAAATATTTAGCTCTAAGATGCAAAGCAGAACCTTGTTGGTTGGATAAGATTTAATGAGGACGATTAAACCGATACCGCACGCCTTAGATGTATTACTATTGGGGAGCAAAAATATGCAGACCATAATTAGGCGTTATTTGGTGAAGATTTTAACGCTTAGAAATAGTATGCTGAGGCTAAGTAGCATTTAAGCCTAGATCGCAGCAGTTATCATTATGTCTTGTTAATTAAGCGGGTCTAGGACAGAACAGAATCTTCTAAGGAGCTATATTGTAGGCTAGGGGTTGGCATAGTCTAAGACGCATAGTTAGGTAAGCCGTAATAGATAGTGTGGATAATCTAAGTTACAAAACTGCATAAATAGAGGGCTGTAGATTTAGGTGCGAATGCATAACTAAAAGCGCGTCCAAGCTACAAGGCTCTAGTTATCCCGCTTTAGAGCAATCCCTAATTAGAGCTTTCTAGTTTTACCTTAGCTCGCTATTACGTGTGCCTATATGCTAATCGGAATGGGTATAATTTTCCCCTTATTTACTTATAGGTTGGAGCGTGGTGTTTGCATTACTTCGTGCTATATTATCTATACAGAATTCGAACTCTAATAGCTCCTTAACAAAACTAGTTTACCTAAGGTAAAGTATATAACCGACCCTTACCTTACCCTTTACCTCACCCTTTACCCCTTGCCCCCCTAGACGAATTACAAAATCCTAGTCATTATATCTATTCTATAAAATACTGGAATAAGATTGGACGATAACAGACTAATAAAAAAAAAAGCGATAAAGAATAATAAGATAGGTGCGTAGTAACTAGGAAAAGGTCCTATGTATAAGGAACGCATGGTTTTGAAGATGCATTTTATATTAAAGGGTCACTTCGCAAACGTTGCATTCAATCTTACCCTGCTGTAGGAGTTTGGAGAGATGCCTTTCTCGGAAATGTTTTGTGAGAGTAGCTGGAGTGTGGAACTTATGTGTGCGCTTATTAATTGGTAGCTTTTGGTTCCTAAGGCAGATAAAGCATATCTTTAGTCTTTTCTCTTTATATAAGGATGACTTTGCCCTCTCTAGCGCTTTAGCCGCTTCTGAAATCTTAGCATCTTCTTCAATCTTGACTTGGCCAAGGGCAATACCTGTCCTAGACTATCTCTGGTGATGACTTGGCCGATGCGCTCTGCCTTCCTTAATATTGCAGTAATCTACGACCGCATTAATAGCATTATTGTGTCTGTGTATCTTATCTTCTAGTGACGTGCTAGGTAGCGTCATAATCACTTTAATAAGGCGTTTGTGTTCAACCGATCTATCATTATTAGATTCCAAGGTTGCTTTAATATCCTCGCTAAATGTAACCCCAGAAAGTTGCCGCTTAATATTAATTATAGCTTATTCGTTGTCCTAATTCTTCTTAATATTTTCCAATAGCGCATTTCTCTGACGTTGCCTTTCATTTGTGATTTCTTGGCTAAGCTTTTAGTATTCTGTGCTTCCTACAGTTTTGCGCTTAAGGCTGAGCTTTAGCTTATTTCGAACTTTAATTAAGGAACGAATACGCGGGTTCTTGTTTACCGATAAGGATTGTTCTGTTGTTAGGTGCTGTAGCCGCCGCGGGTCAATTAATTAGCTTATTTGGCATACTGCTTTTATTAACTTTTCTTAAGGCTCTAGGCCTTAAACGATTGCCTATATATCTACGCCAACACGCCGCGGAAGGTAGTGCTTTAGGAATGTTCAAGCGTTAGCGTGCTGCATTATTAGGTTCTAGAGGGCGTCACTTACATTACCTAGGTAGTATAGGCGTTAGAAAGGTCTTAGTAGAACTAGCTCTATATAATAGAACTTACTATTCTCGTCAAATGCCTTGCCTGCGCTATAACGGAGACTATATGGGCGCGCAACCTACCAAAATCCCGTAATTACGCCAAGGTCCTTAATCCACGGCAAAAGAGTTAAGTATAGTAAAGGCTGGTCGGGTGAGACCTTATAGCCATAGAAAGTTTTAATCAATTGCTGAAATACGGGAATATTATCTAGGTCTGAACGGAGTGGTAGCGGCAACTTGTTACGCCTGGGCTCAATATATAGCTTGCTAAGCTGCTCTGCGGACGTTAGATTAGGGGCTTTAAAAGCTTAGTTAGCAAAAAGAAGGCCTAGGAGAAAGATGTAAGGGCTAAGAATAAGCGAAGGGTTAAAGATAATTTCAGGAATTGGGAAAGTATTACTAGTTCTCCATAAGCGTAAGGAGAGAAATGGGGTAGAAAGGGAATATACGCTTTTTTTATGCCAAGATATTTCTTAGTGAATTTAAATGTAAACTTAGGCATAATCTTGTAAGGCCCGCCTTCTGGGTCGCGAATAAGTGTAATCATTATATATCAGTAGCATAGGTTAAGAAGAGCTTTAGGTTAGCTTGCGGTGCAAAGGCCTAGCTATAGTAAGAAATGGACTTGCATCTAATATTACCTAACTATATATCTCTTTCTTATTGTAACCAAGTTGGTTTTAAGAACTAGGGCGAGATCCTCTGCGTTTATAATAGGCTTTTCTCGCTTCTTATTACTTAAGCTATGTTTCTTCGCCAGTTTCCGAAGTACCTAGAAAAGATATTTTAGCTCCGCCTTACTTTGCTAGGCTAAAGGGTTAACTAGGAACGTAATTACCTTATATATCTAGTGGGTTAATTTGCCAGCAATTTTCCTACCGGTTGCTCTCTTATATATAAGGCGATAGTACTTCTAGTATATACCAAGCGAGCTAGAAAGCTTTGTCCCGTACTATTTCCTACCCCCCTTTCCTCGTTTCTGATTTAGGAGCCAGTTAAAAAAGCTATAAAGCAGCCAAAGTGAGAGGACTTGATACGTTTTCTCGGGGTCTTTCCTTATATAGGTGTAGTATCTGGAAATTATTAGCTCTAGGTCAAGCCTAAAAGAAAGCTGTAGAACAGGTTATTACTTACTAATACCATTAATCTTTAATGTGGTTAAGGAGATTTGTACTGCTATTGGCATAATCCTATATTATAAAATTAGATTCCTTAAACTCTTTTAACTGTTTAAGGTAGTATTCTGGTGGATAGTCTTGATCCTTATAAAGCCATGCTTAAGCGGGCGCTTTGCAAGCATCGTTAGATCCAGCAATACTATTAGCGTTATAGTTAATGCCACTGTTGGTGTCGCAGTTGGCGTTACTATCGGCATCACTATCAGCATTACTATCGAAGATGGTTGGCTCTGTCCCGTAGCTATCACCGTCGCTGTCCGTGCCTATATACTCATTGTTGGTGACGCTGGACGACGAGCTGCGATCTGATAATTAAGCGCGCCGCATTCTAGGGAGCTAGAAGAGAACTTAGGGTAGTGACGGCGGGAAGGACCTAGAGGGCAATGACAGCGGGAAGGATCTAAAGAGCAATATAGGGTTAAGGAGATGGGATAGTAGAGAATAAGAGAAACTGGGCCTGGATTAAACGGATTAGAGGTGGGAGCTATGGAGTATATATAGCTTAAATGCCAGGCGCGTGGAAGGATCATAGTCTGCCTGTTAAAAAGTGAGGGGCGTAGGGCGGTAAGCGAGAGGCTTAATGTTAGACCGGCAAGTAAGAGGCTTAGGGCGGCGGGGAGTTTTAGCGACGCGACCTCTAAAAACGGCGATAGAACCCTCCAAAACCAGCAGTCAGATCTCCATTTTCTTTTTTAATAAAGTAAAACTATAAAGGAGAACCGTAGAGCCCTAAAAAGGGCGTATAAAGTATATATAATATAGGCACACCAATATAGGGTAGTATTTACCCCTAAAAAGTATTACTTTATCCACTTTATAAGGAGCT
>Ga0307507_10000488_pt1 | contig 83624 bp, 46 predicted proteins | sample 7_EM_MG_FD_207223 | JGI IMG/M metagenome (GOLD analysis project Ga0307507, IMG submission 207223) | Populus trichocarpa ectomycorrhiza microbial communities from riparian zone in the Pacific Northwest, United States - 7_EM | ecosystem: Host-associated > Plants > Roots > Unclassified | place...
TCAGTCTATCTGTAGAGTATATAAGTAATAATAGGTTTGAAACGGCCGAGAGAAAATATTATTAGCGGAGTATCTCCTAGTTAAATGTGGACGTATCAATAGTTATCTTCGTTAATGACTATACTTTCAAGTACCGTCGGATAATGTTCATTGGTATTTTACCGCCTTTAAGCCATTGGACAATATGATAGACCATTAGATCCATTTTGTCGACAGGCATTTGGGGCTATAGAAGGTCTCCCGCCAGCGTGCACGTCCCTGCGGCTTGCACCACATTTTTTTAAACAACGCATCACTCTAATTAATTAATAACAATTCAACCACTGCATTAAATAGGCTCAAATTTTAAAGTTATAACTAAGAATACTATGCGAAACTTCTATCCAACTATATAGTCCGTCAGGTAAGCGGGTGCGTTTCTCTGCCGCCGAAGCCGCGGGCTTCTGATTTTTACTACCTCTTCATTATCACTAGACTCTACCATTATTGTTACCTGTTTCTTTGAGGGTAAGCCTCTAGACTGCTTAGTAGGGCTCTAAACTTATTATTATAAGTCTCTTTCAAGCTGTAATAAGGCTAAACGTTAAGCGGTTTTATCGTCTTTTGCCTGCTTCTTTTGCCATGCCAACTTCTCCTAATCTTGACGCCTTTGCTTTACTGCTTTCTTGTTATTCTTCTTCTCTTCCTGTTTTTAAATTTTCGCCTAGGCTTTCTCTAGCGCTATCTATTGTTTTATAGCCTCCTCGTCCCTAATAGCCTGCTTTATAGTCTCAAGTTTAGCCGGCGACCAAAAGGTAGCTTTACCTTTATTTATTATACAAATATTCTTAATATATGGCTTCCCTCTCTTTTGCCTTTTCTTCTTAATAACAACAGCATTCTAAAGCCCCTTAATTCGGGCTTATAAAATGCTGTTTTTAGCTACTATCTTCTCCACTAAGTTACCTAGTTTAGCCGCATTACGTAACGGCTTAATACCATAAACGTGCTTTATAAGTCTCCGTACCTGACGGATATTTGATGCTGAGTATATAGTTAATGTAGATGACGCAGATCCACTCGTACCGGGCCGTTTAAGGGCCGCCGGCTTGACCTGGTTGAGTATTAGGTCTAGATCTAGGGGCTATAAGCCGGTTTTGCGCCAGCCGCTAAGGATATTGGTTTCTGTAAAGGCACGTCGCCAGGCAGCTTGAAATAAGCCGTAGAATTCTCTCTTTATAATGCGGCAAAGCCCTGCTATATTATAGATCCATTTATTAAGCTCCTAGGAGTAGTAGTTTACCAAAGGGTTAAAAAGGCTAACGTCTAGAGGCTAAAGTTGATGAGTTAAATGGGGGGGGTATACTGCCACCAGGATCCTATGCTCAAGGCACCAGTCTAAAAATGGTATATTAACGTAACTGCCGTGCCCATTAATAAAAAGAAGCCGCCAGTTACGCCTGTGCCTGGCTTTTGCTTTAGTGTAGCGATTAAAAATAGTGGTTAACCACGCCATCCCTAGCTCGTTATTCGTCTACCCTAAAGGTAAGCTTGCGAAATGGGCCGCATCTAGCTTATTAGGCTCGAAATTATTAAGCCAGGTATCTTGGATATTACCCGTTGTGGCCTAGTAGATAAGGGAGGGTGGAATATATATCCCATCCATACAGATTGTTGCCAGGTATGTAATCCATTCATAATTACCATCCTAGCCAGCACTAATTAATTTACCCCTTTTTTCTAAATCCTTATTAAATATCCTCTTTACCTTTTAAAGGATACCAATTAGGAAGCCTTTTTTATCCATATTATATATGTTTTGCGGAAGGACGCTATATTGCTCAATTTTGGCCCGAACCTTTAAAATATTAGTATAAAGACTAGTATTTAGGAGGCTACAAACCAGCTCAAAATAAAGAGTATATTGATATGCATTATCTGCTTTTTTATGGCTTAAATCTGCCGCCGCTAGGAAGCCAGATTTTAAGACCTTTTAATGCCGCTTAATAAACTCATACGCCCAATTTTTTCTAGGGCGTTTTTTAACCACATCCTTAGCAAAGTTTCGGACCATTGCACAAGTAGGAGGTAGCCCTTGATCAGTTAATCGATTAATCTCATTTACTAGGGTAAGCTGCTGTTGTGCTGATAGTAATAAGACATGGTCCCGGTAGATATGCCGTAGGTCGATTTTGCCTTGTGCACGCCTTGCGAGGGTCGTACGATGGGGCTGTTGTACTAACGTTGTAGGAGCTAAAAGAGGCACGCTTTGTAAAGATAATGAATTCATTTTTATGTAATTTGGTAAAGAATTGATAGAGATAATTAATTTTGAAGTTTTTTACTTTGTGGGTAAATGCACGTGCACGCTGCAGGGACGTGCACGCTGCAGGGAGACCTTCTATATTGTCCTAATTGGCGCTGCCAGTAGACCCAGTCTTTTTGGTGTGCCAGTTAGTAGTCAACACATTTCGAGCAACCGGGGAGGCTTGATCCCCTCAACTAAACGTGTCAGACGGCATATAATGCCCAATTAGGTGTTCAACACAACGCCTCCTATGCCGCTTTTAAGACGCCGACGGCATCTGCCTTATAAGGTGTCATACCCCGCAAACCACTGATCCTTTTCCATGTAACAGCACAATCTCATTCAATATCAACATTATTTAGCTGCCAAACTTGAACAAGAACCCTTTACTATTGGCTTTTATTAAAGTTACCAAGTCACCCTATCCACACAATCGCCTCCTTATCTTTCTTTAAACATGGATAAATTATTCCAGAAGTATGCTATTTCCTCATATAACCATCTCTATTTGCAAGGCTAAGCTAACTTTTTAAATGGCTGCAAAAGAATATTTACCTCCGACCAATTCACCTTTTTTGTTGGTGAGGGTAAGAAACCCATTATTGTTTATGCCGCGGCCATTGCAGACCAGTCCCCGGCTCTAAATGCGCTTATCCATAGGCGAATGGCCGAAGCGCAAACTAGATCTGTCATCTTTAATAATGTGCTTAAGGAGGACTTTATACGATTCTACCAGTTCGCGTATACAGGAGATTACACCCCTCCACTGTGCATCATTAAGGACGAGACGAGCCATCTAACTCAATATAAGCCCCATAGTGCAAGCTGAAACTCTACTCTGGCCTATATGTAGACTAATCTTCCTAACGCAGCGTGTTTGCTAGAATCGGATTCGGAACCTAAAATATTAGACATACCACCAATAGAACTAGAACTAGAACCAGTACCAGAAGAGCCAGCAACAGAAAAGCCAGCAGTAGAAGAACCAGCAGTAGAAGAACTAGCAGCAGAACCAGCACTAGAACCCCCGAGAGCGTTTGGATATAGTTGGGGGAGTTATTCCCAAACACATAATAGATTAAGAGCTTCTCAGAAGGTAAGCTTGCAAAGGTCTTTTAATACCAAATTTATTTGCTCTACTCTACCTCAGCAACGCATTATTAATTTATGCAAGACTACCCCTAATAGTTATGTAAAGCAAGACTACACGGGGGTGTTCTTGGCTCATGCTAGACTTTACGTTTTTGCCAACAAATACGGGATTGAACCTCTAGAGTCCTTAAGCCTACACAAACTCCATGTAACTCTAAAAAGTTTCACTCTGTATAGGGCGCGAATTGGGGATATTCTCAAGCTAGTACGATACGCTTATAAGAACGGCCCGGATTACGAAAGCAACAAGTTAAGAGCTCTTGTTTCTGAGTACATTACTTGCGAAATTAATACAATTGGGAAAGCCAAGAGATTTCTTGCTCTAATGGAGGAAGGCGGTCTTTTCATACAGGATTTTTAGAAACTGGTGCAGAAATACCTTCTTTAGTTTAAAATCCTTTTTATTTGCATGACAGGACGCATTTGTGGTAAAATTGCAACGCATATTGCCAGTTAAAGACATAAGAAGGTAGTTATAAAATCAAAGGAGTTCGCCTATAAGCAATAAAGATCTAAAATATATAAGATAATCTGGTTTATATATTATTTTAGGAGTATTTTTGTATTTGTCTAAACTAAAATATTGTCATAGGAACGACGAAGGTGAAAAGCAGTAAGAATACAAAAAACCACCTAATATAGACAGTGCTCTTATCAATATTCAATATTAGTATAAGGCCGTATTGATATTGATATTGAATATAGTATAGTCTTGGCATGGTGTTTTATTTGAAAGCAGGCTCCGTACGCCCCAGGGCTCTGGTAGAGCCTTAAAATAGCTACTCTTTAGATTCTACCAAGGCCTCTGAAGCTTCTTGTGCTATATTCATTGCCATAAGCCCACATTAAACAGTATAATATTCGATTCTGACCGTCGCGAATAGCTTTATAAGGGAGAAGATCGCGGGTAAGCTGCTATATAGAAGTAGCTAACCGGCGCCTTTTATGAGGCGGCTTTGGGGTGGTTACATTTACTATAGAGTCGCTCGACGCGTCGTCATCGCCGCTAGAGTAGGTAAATCGATTAGAATCAAGTTTAGAAATAGTAGGAGAGGATATGTCATCGTCCTTAATCGCGTTAGTAGATAAGGGAGGCGTGGCGTTGATTAAAGGTAGAGTGTGTAGGGTTGGGGTGTTGAGCTCTAAGGGGATGTAAAAATCGTTGAAATTGATGATGTTGTGCGCGATAACTTGCGAGTTTGGTAATTTTCAGGGGTCATGCGGTTCCGATCTGAAGGCCTTAGATTCAGTTCAGAATACATTAATTCGGAGTGATTTAGGCTACACAGCCTCAAAGTTTTAATTTTCCTCTCACCGCTTGTAAAACGCCAGAATTGTACGCTAAAAAGTTGGCAACTATACCGTATGAGGCTTCTGAACTGAAGGTCTTAGCGTTAGTTTAAAAAGGAGCCTTAAGCTCCTTATTTAAATCTAAATGCTTTAGATTGTATATGTTTGTGCAACTTGTAGAGCCACAGACGCGTGTTAAATTAGAAAGGAACGTGTTCTTTCTGCTAGACTTTTAGTTTAGATTTAAAAGCGTTAGATTGCAACCAAACAACCCCTTAGTTTCTAGTTATAAGTTTACCTTATAGAGATCGTGCGACCTATAGGGATCTTGCGACCTACGGGGATAGCAAAATATAGTTAAGATGGATGGAGTAATATGTCTTAGTCAACAAGACAGGTGCTCTATTATCTAGTTATGCTAATTTTAAATGGGAAAAATGACTAGACTTATAACTAACGTTAAACATCACTGTTGAATATTACTGACGATTCTCCCAGCACGCCCGTTGAAATCTCCTCTACCTATCTTTACCCCTACAGCAGTACATCCCTTTACCCAGACCTTGACAAGCATATTAACTACGCTATTAGCCTTTCCCTGTTACTCCCGGCCCTCCAAATGCTCCAAAATGCTACCTATAATACTATCACCAAATCTGTTAACTAAACCTCTATATTCTGTAACTTCATCCCAATGTTTGTTAATATGGAAGTTAAGCGGAGATATATGGGGAAGGATCCCGCGATACAGTTGGGGGCCTAGATTGCGGCCGGGTTTAGGAAGAGATTAGTTAAGGGATGGACAGATATAGAGGTTGGGGATACGTAAGGCAAAGGAAACGGCTTGTCCTTAGAATCCCTAGTGTTCGCAATTAAAATCAAGGCCGATGCCTGGCTCCTATATATGGTTACTGCTTAGCTCAAGCCGCCCAAACCTCGCAAACCGTTAAAGAACGCCGCAAAAGAAGATGATAAGGTGGATACAGCGGTGCAGGACTTTGAGATGTTCTTCTTTGGTCCTATAAGGCTGGGAGATACGTATTCTATAGATGGTACGAAACGGCTTGTAGAGAATCTTTGTAATATTTCTGTAGGGCCAGACTAAGTTTAAGAAGTGGTGGGAGAAGACTATCCTGGCGGCGTGTAAGGAATGACTTTAAGAGGGGATGGTAGGAGACTTATCTAGCAGCGTGTGAGGGATGACTTTAGGGTTTAGCGTAGCGTGCTTACTAGGCGTTGGTTGGGACTGGGCGCGGCAGTGCTTCACCGCCACAACGCCACGTTTCTCTACTTACTACCCCCAAAAAGTAGACCTTCATGTGGGTATGTATGTATGTATATATATTCTATCATGGCCATGCACCATCTAGGGTATAGGCCGTTACAGAGCGGCGCCACGAAAACTTGTCGAGGTGGCGTTAGTAGCAGGAAGTGTTTAGCTGTAAAATAGTAATACAAGCTTTCTCTATCCTTAGACTTCCTAACCCTTAAAACAAGGCGCAAAGCATCCATTTTCAGAGGTAGATTTCTTAACAACCAGTTTATGGCTAGGGTTTGATGCGTGCTCAGATATACGCCGAGATATCATATTGGCATTCTTAGCGTCGTTAGTAAGCCAAAAGTATAATTTATGCTTTTGGTTTACCCCGCCACCGGGGTGCAGTTTGTAAGTACGGTCTTGCCATACCTACTAAATTTAAATTGCCATCAATATATCCACAATAAAGACCTTTTTTATCATTATCTATATTTTATAGGGCTAAAGTAAGGCCTTTACTATTATATTCACGGCTTTTTTTAGCTAATTTGGTTTATGTTTTAATGGTGCAGGCCTAATTAATAATTTCTGCCTTGGTGCCTTAACCGAACTCATAAACTGCACCCAGGTGCTGCGTATAAGGGCAGATCTTAGCGAGCTTAGAGGCCAAGGGGAGAGGAAGCGTAGGGAAAGAAGCCCTGGGGGAAAGAAGCCCTGGGGGAACAAAGCCCTGGGGGAACGAAGCCCTGGGGGAACGAAGCCCTGGGGGAACGAAGCCCTGGGGGAACGAAGCCCTGGGGGAACGAAGCCCTGGGGGATTATTCCCCTAGGGGAATGGGCGAAGCCAGTTTCGCTAACAACTGTTAAGGCTTTAGGTGCCCGTTTTGGACGCCCTGTAAAATTTGCCTCCTAAAAATAGAAGACTAAATTTAGTAAGGGCTAGATTTTAGCACTTTAGGATAATACGCCTAGTATTCTCCTTGTACTTCCTATACCTATTAAGCTCCTAGGAGTCTTTAGGTCCTAGGGATAGCCTTTTAGGATTAAGCTTTAAGGAGCCTTTAAGTCCTAGAAATAGTCTCCTAGAAGCTTTTAGGTCCTAGGATTAGTCTTCTAAGATCTTTAGACTTTTAGGAAGTTTTAGGTCCTAGAAATAGTGTCTTAGAAGCCTTAAACTCCTAGGAGCTAGGTGCTAGTAATAGCGGCCTATAAAAAATATGTAGCTTAAAAAATATGCTAGCTATAGAAAGTATACAGTTGTGGCGCCTAGGACTAACCAGTAGAAATACCCTTTTAGGGTATCCCCCCTAAACCTATAGTGGGATGGTCTACTTGGCGTCGTGCCCATTTTTAGTGGTTATGTGATAGGGTAATGCGTTCCTATAGCTTAGATTAAGGCTCTGCACTCTATTAAGCCACATTGGGCAAAGTTTAATTAGTATTATATTCCTAAGTTGTTTCTTAGCCTACAATGCCTCTCTCGCTTATAGGCTTAAGTAGTCCGTTTTAGATTAGTCTGCTTTGGAGCAATCTTTAATTAAGCTTTCTAGTTTCACCTTAGCTTGCTATTACATATAGTTGTATGCTAATCGGAATGGGTATAATTTTCCCCTTATTTACTTATAGGTTGGAGCTATATTATCTACATAGGTGCCAGCCTCTGGCTTACACAAAGCCTTCAAAATCCGCTAAAAAGTATTGGAATTTTAGAAAGAGAGGTTTTAGAATAAACTGTTAATAAGAGTATAGTTAGTGAAATTGACAAAGTTTTAGGTCTAATGCATACCTATAGGTGGCCGGCAAGGCGCTAGTAGTAGGCGAGCCAATTATAGGGTGGCAGAATATGGTAGAATTTAGTAGGTGATGCGCCCTAGCACTGTTACATAGTGTTTATATACGTGATATAAAAAGGCGCTAAGGACTAGAACTAAGGAGAAAGATTAAGCTAAACCTACTACGGACTCTAGTCTTCGAATCACCTTCTTATTTTTAATAAGCAAAATTTTTAAAAGTATATAGAATTTAAACTCTAACAGCTCCTTACCAAAACTAGTTTACCTAAAGTAAAGTATATAACCACCTCTTACCCTACCCTTTATCTTATCCTTTACCTTATTTTTTACCTCACCCTTACCTCACCCTTACCTTACCTATTACCCCTTGCCCCCCTAGACGAATTATAGAATTTTAGTTATTACATCTATTCTACTAAATACTAGAACAGGATTGGATAATAATAGACTAAAATAAAATAAAAAGTGGTAAAGAATAATAAGATAAGTGTGTAATAACTAGGAAAAGGTTCTATATATACTATACGCATAGTTCTAAAGATACATTTTGTGCTTAAGGGTTACTTTATAAACGTTATATTTAATCTTACCCTACTTTAGGAGTTTAGAGAGATGTGCTTATTAGAAATGCTTTATAAGAGTAGTTAAAGTGTGGAACCTATATATACGCTTACTAATTGTAAGCTTTTCATTCCTAAGGTAGATAAAGTATATTTTCGGTCTTTTCTCCTTATATAAGGATAACTTTGCCCTCTCTAGCGCTTTAGCTGCTTTTAAAATCTTAGCATCTTCTTTAATCTTAACTTAGCTAAGGGCGACACCTATCCTAAACTATCTCTGGCAATGACTTAGCTAATACGCTCTACCTTCCTTAACATTATAGTAATCTATAACTGCATTAATGGTATTATTGCGTCTGCGTATCTTATCTTCTAGTAACGTACTAGGTAGCGTTATAATTACTTTAATAAGGCGTTTGTGTTCGGCTAATCTATTATTACTAGATTTTAAGGTTGCTTTAATATCCTCACTAAATATAACCCTGGAAAGTTGCCGCTTAATATTAATTATAGCTTATTTATTGTCCTAATTCTTCTTAATATTTTCCAATAGCGCATTTCTCTAACGTTGCCTTTTATTTGTGATTTCTTGGCTAAGCTTTTGGTATTCTATACTTCCTATGGTTTTGCGCTTAAGGCTAAGCTTTAGCTTATTTTAAACTTTAATTAAGGAACGAATATGTGGGTTCTTATTTACTAATAAGGATTGTTCTGTTATTAGGTGCTATAGCCGCCATAGGTTAATTAATTGGCTTATTTAGTATACTACTTTTATTAACTTTTCTTAAGGCTCTAAGCTTTAAATAATTGCCTATATATCTACACTAACACGCCACGGAAGGTAGTGCTTTAGGAATGTTTAAGCGTTAGTATACTGCATTATTAGGTTCCGGAGGGCGTTACTTATATTACCTAGGTAGTATAGGTATTAGAAAGGTTTTAGTAGAACTAGCTCTATATAATAGAACTTACTATTTTTATTAAATGCCTTACCTGCGCTATAACGGAGACTATATGGGCGCGTAACCTGCTAAAATCCTATAATTGTACCAAGGTCCTTGATCTAGGGTAAAAGAGTTAAGTATAGTAAAGGCTGGTCAAGTAAGACCTTGTGGCCGTAGGGGTTTTTAATTAATTGCTAAAATATGGGGATATTATCTAGGTCTAAACGGAGTGGTAATGGTAACTTGTTATACCTAGGCTTGATATATAGCTTGCTAAGCTACTCTGCGGACGTTAGATTAGGGGCCGTAAAAGCTTTATTAGTAAAAAGAAGGCCTAGGAGAAAGACATAAGGGCTAAGAATAAATAAAGGGTTAAAGATAATTTTAGGAATTAGGAAAGTATTACTAGTTCTTTATAAGCATAAGGAGAGAAATAGGGTAGAAAGGGAATATACGCTTCTTTTATGCTAAGATATTCCTTAGTGGATTTAAATGTAAACTTGGGTATAATCTTATAAGGCCCGCCTTCTAGGTTATAAATAAGTGTAATTATTATATATCGGTAGCATAGGTTAAGAAGAGCTTTAGGTTAGCTTGCGGTACAAAGGCCTAGCTATTACAGCGCTGGTGGAAAACGGTGGATCTTGGCAGACGTGGATTATAGTAGACGTAAGTCACATGACTTGAGGACCGTATAAAATATCGAGCGGCGCTGCTATTCTTCTCCTTCCTTTCTCTAGCTTTGGATCCTCGTTTATAGACAATCCAATTATATAGGCTTGCGCGTCCTTCTTCCTATGCTTATGCCTTAATTGACTGAGTTGCTAACATTATCTAAAGCTTATTACTACTCTTCTTTTCTAAGAAGGAACTTAAAAATATCTACAAACTATAAACAGGACAAGGATATAGAAAAGGACCTAAAGGATACTAATAGAACAGAACAGGACCCTAAGGACAGGATAGAACCAAAAGAATATAAACAGAACGCAAAACCTAAGAATAGGATACGCATAGACCAGAACCCCCAAAAAATAAATAAACACTAGAAATTACCTAATACCCCTACCACCATGCCAAGAAATACAGTAGCTGGCAAAGCCGCTGTAGGACCCGCAAATACCTCCAATGGTAAAATAGTTGCCGTCTCGACCCCCCAGGAAGAACTTGTAGCAGCCAATACTAAAATCAAACGGCTTTGAGAGCTGCTTAAAACTAGAGACACCCCTACACCTAGTAAGAAGTTATCAGACACCTATAGACTTGCTACAGTCCTTAAGGCCCTAGCCCAATATATAGTATCAGCATCGTTGTGGTCCGCGAAGGTCGCGGACCCCCTATTGCTTACGGACGGAACTGACCCTATGTTTGACAATTGGAAGCTTTAACTGCAAGACAAGCTTGAAGTTAATACGGACCACTTCCCTACTACTTAAGCTAAAATGGCCTACGTCTTTAGCCGTACTGGTGGGGACGCACAGACGCATCTATGTCCGCGATATGCCTAGGACTTAGCAGACCCCTTCCTCTCTGAAGAAGAAATGATTGACCACCTGTCTTCTATTTATAAGGACCCCTTTAAGATATAAAATACCCGCCTTAATTATAAAGCCCTTAATATAAAAATAATAGAGACCTTTTTAGCCTTCTAGACCCGCTTTTTGCACCTAGCTGGCTAAGCCTAAATTCCCTATAAAGACCTAATACCAGACCTCTTTGACAAGCTCACCCTAGACCTATAGCGCGCCATACTACCAGTTTTTACTACTGTATAGACGCTAAAAGTACTTACGGACTACTACCTAGCTATTAATCAAGGCCTTTGTTAAATTAAGGTATGAGCTAAGCGGTATAAAGCCAGAAACTCTTTAAACCAGACTATAAGCGCTATAAGAACGGCCTATAGTGCCCTAGTATAATCGGCAACTCCTATGGCACCAGCCGTACAGCCTGCCGTTAACTTAGCAGCTAGCCGCGCAGCTAGCCCTGCCGCGGGTCCGGCGTATGCTCGGCCTACGTATAGCGACCCCCGTAGACAGGCCCTTAGTAATCAGGGGGCTTGCTTCTTATACGGCCAGAAGGACCACTTCGCCAAGGACTGCCCGATAAAGGCAAAAACAGACAAGGTTCTGTTAATACAGGAGGACAGCGCGGAGCCGGAAAAAGAGGAACCCTAAAGGAAGACTCCTCTCTAGGGTTAAAAGGAATTAATATATCACATATTAATCTAGGTCGGCTAGTTAGTGGAAAAAGCTGCACTATCCCTTATACTTTATTTCGTAATAGATATCAAGTTTTAACCTCTGCTTTAGCTAACTCTAGAGCAAATGCCTTTACCTTAATAGACACTTAGTGCGCTGTAAAGCTGGCTAAATTTTTAAATGCGCCCCTTAAGGAACTGCCTAAACCAGTTCCTATTCGCGGGTACAATGGAAGAATAGGGCCACCTATTATAACTATCTTACAGATCCACCTCCGTGTTAACGGACAAAGGTAGTATAACATCCCCTTTCTTATTACGGACCTAGGAAGCCATGATATAATCTTAGAAAGAAAATAGCTAGCCTATTTAGGCTTACAGCTTGATATATAGAATAGACAGCTCCTCTAGCCTAAATCCCTACCCCCAACCCCTTCCTTTATAAAAGAAATTAGTATTATAATGGAGAACCTTATACGGCCCTAGATTAATACTATCTACTAAGCCGATGCTATACGTAGAGACTAGGCCTTTAAGAAGGACATACAGCTTAATCCGCAATAGATTTATATACTACGCCGCCCCCAGACTACCTATGTTATACCACCCGCACCAGAGACCTAGAAAATCAGTAGTAACCTAGCCAAGTCCCCCATAGAGAACTTAGGCCCTACGCAGCTATAAAGGATGGCTAGGAATACCAGACGCCATACTAAACTAATAGACTAGAAGGACAACTTATGGAAAATGGAATGTAAGCTAAGGAAGACTATAAACCCTATACCGTAAAATACGGCCCAATAAAAGTCCGTAAAGAAACCTACAGACCTTCCCCTAGTTAATAACTGCTGCATTAGTGCCGTAGGATTCTATTAGAACTTAGTCCAACTTAATACCATTGCCTTTACCACCAGCTTATATAAAATTAATTGAATAATTAAGGAAAAGGAAAGCGAGCTTAGCGGATAGGAAGGCGAGCTTATGGATAAGGAACTAGTAGAACAGAAACTACCCTATTAACACCAGAAATTTAAGGATGTATTCTTAAAGGCAGTATCCGATATGCTTCCGCCTTACTAACTATACAACCACAAGATCGAGATTGAGCTAGATAAGGAAAACACCCTTAGCTATAGCCCCCTTCGTCAGCAATCTACTGCTAAATTATAGGCTACAAAGTAATATCTTATTAAGAACCTGGATAAGGGCTTTATTAAGCCTAGTAGTTAAGTCCCTTTCACCTCACTAATTCTCTTTGTTAAAAAGCCAAATAAAGGACTTCGTTTTTGTATTAACTACCGTAAGCTAAACAATATAACCCGCAAGGACCGCTATCCACTACCCCTACTCAATAAGACACTGGCCCAAATAAGTAGAGCTAAAGTTTTTATAAAGCTTGATATCCGCCAGGCCTTTTACTGAATTAAAATAGACCCCAGATCCGTAGATCTTACTATATTTTGGACCCGTTACGGAACATACAAATATAAGGTACTTCCTTTTGGACTAACCAACGGACCAGCTACGTACCAGCGGTACATAAATAATGTACTCTTTAACTACCTTAACGACTTCTATACGGCCTACCTAGATAATATTATAATTTACTCTAAGAACGAGCTGGAATATAAGGAGCACATCCATAAAGTCCTATAACGGCTCCGCAAGGCTGGTCTCCAGGCCGATATTAAGAAGTCAAAATTTAGTGTTAAGCGTATAAAGTACCTAGGGTTTATTGTTAGTATAGACGGAATTAAGGCCAACCCAGAGAAAACGGCCGTAATTGACTAGTGGACACCCCTACGGACCGTAAAGGGAGTATAATTATTTTTAGGTTTCTATAACTTCTACTAACGTTTTATTAAGAACTACAGTAGGATCGCCCAGCCTCTTAACCGCCTTACTAGAAAAGACCAGCCCTTCCACTTTAACGCTATATGTATACAGGCCTTTAATGAGCTTAAAAAACGGCTGGTATTAACTCCTCTACTCGCCCACTTTAACCTAGAACGGCCCTTAATGCTAGAAACGGATGCCTTAGACGGCGCGATAGCCAGTATTTTTTCCTAGAAGTAACTAGATGGAGAATAGCACCCCGTTACATACTATTTAAAGACTATGATAGATGCCAAGCTAAACTACTATATCTATAATAAAGAAATGCTAGCCATTATCTCTAGCTTTCAGCACTAGCATATATAGCTAGAGGGGACCCCTAAGCCTATTAAGGTAGTTTTAGATTATAAGGCCCTAGAATACTTTATAACAACCAAGGCTCTTACGGCCCAACAGGCACGCTAGGCGGATATCCTATCTTAATTTAACTTCTTAATTATATATAGACTAGGCGCTACAAACCATACGGATGCTCTTATAAGGCGTGAACAGGACCTAGGTAACCAGACGGCTATAAAGATCTTATTACGGACCCAAACACTACTATAACCAGAGCACCTCGACCCCCGGATACAGGCAGAACTAAGTATAGACTCCTTAGGCGCCGAGATATATCCTATTAACCCCTTAGGATTTAACCTTATTGACGAATTGCTGTAGATAAACCGTATAACCTCTTCTCTACAGGAGTACCGTAAGAAGGTAAAGAATGTTACCAGCCCCTAGTCCCTTGAAAACAGATTACTTAAGCATTAGGAACAGCTAGTAGTAGCAGAGGAACAGAACTTACGGACTTGGCTTATTACCAAAGCACATACCCAGGTCTCTACAGCCCACCTTAAAAAGAATAAGACCTACAAAATTATTAGTAACCAATATTACTGGCCCGGAATGGTTACAGACATTGACCGTTATATACGGAACTGCAATAACTGCCGTAGGTCTATAATTCCGCAAGACAAGACCCCAGGACTATTAAAGCCACTCCCAATACCAGAACGCCCCTAGTAGTATATCTCTATGGACTTTCACGAGCTGCCTATAGACCGTAACGGATATAATATGGTAATAATCCTAGTTAACCGTTTTGGCAAGCGCCCGTTCTCAATCCCCTATCACAAGGATATCGATGCTAAGGAGGTAGCCTAACTATACATCCATTATATCTACCAAATTTACGGACTACCAGATACTATTATATCCGACCACGGGCCGCAGTTTATATTGGCCTTCTGGAATGAGTTTACTCGGATCCTTAGCATTAAGCTAAAGCTTTCTACAGCATACCACCCCCAGATAGACGGTTAGACGGAGATTATAAATTAATACCTAGACTAGAGACTCCGGCCCTTCGTCAACTACTTTTAGGATAACTAGGGCGAACTACTACCCCTAATAGACTACGCCCAGGCAACCCTACCCTATAACTCTACGGGGTTTGCACCTATCCAGCTAGAAATGGGATATTTACCCCATACTAGCTTTAACTGGAATAGACCAGAAGGCCCACAGACCGTATGCGAAAAACTATCTTATAAGAAAGCCTAGCAATACACCAAACGCCTAGAAGAAGCCTAGATGGTAGCCTATAAGAACCTAGAAAAGGCCCAGAAATCAATAGAACAGCAGGCAAATAAGCATAGGCGCGAGCCTGACTTTACAGTGGACGATAGGGTCTGGGTTATGACAAAGAACTAGAAGACAAAACGGCCTAGCCGCAAGCTAGACTATAAGATAGTAGGACTGTATAAGATCCTTAATAAAGAAGGCAACTCGTACAAGGTTAAGCTCCTAGACTTAATTAAGGTTTACCCTATCTTTTCGCCGGATAAGCTACGGAAGGCTGCAAATAACTCACTACCTAGACAAAAGAATAAGCCTCCCCTGCCAATTTAAGTTAATAGCGACGACGAATAGGAAGTTAATAAAATACTAGCCTGTAAACTAGTATGAGGAACGCTACGATACCGTATCTAATAGAAAGGCTACGATCTAGACCCAACCTAGTACCCCGCCTGGAACTTTATAGGCTGCCCCTAGAAGCTTAAAGAATTCTATAACCAATACCCTAACGAACCCGGACCCCCGAAGTACCTTAACAAGTGGATAGAGTGCTGGTATAGCGAAGACAATAGGCTGCCTATTGAGCATAAAGACAAGAATACCCCACGGACATAATACGGACATACAAAGCCTAAGGGCAGGCTTTTTCGGAGGGGGGGGTAATGTTATGGCGCTAGTGGAAACCGGTGGATCTTGGCAGACGTGGATTATAGTAGACGTAAGTTACGTAACTCGAGGACCGCATAAAATATCAAGCGGCGCTGCTATTCTTCTCCTTCCTTTCTCTAGCTTTGGATCCTCGTTTATAGACAATCCAATCGTACAGGCTTGCGCGTCCTTCTTCCCGTGCTCGTACCTCGATTGACTAAGTTGCTAACACTAGCTATAGCAAGAAATAGACTTGCATCTAATATCGCTAACTATATATCTCTTTCTAGTTGTAACTAAGTTGGTTTTAAGAACTAGGGCAAGATCCTCTGCGTCTATAATAGGGTTTTCTTGCTTCTTGTTACTTAAGCCATGTTTCTTTACTAGTTTCCAAAGTACCTAAAAAAGATATTTTAGCTCCGCCTTACTTTGCTAGGCTAAAGGGTTAACTAGGAACGTAATTACCTTATATATCTAGTGGGTTAATTTGCTAGTAATTTTCCTACTAGTTGCTCTCTTATATATAAGGTAATAGTACTTCTAGTATATACTAAGCAAGCTAGAAAGCTTTATTCTGTACTATTTCCTACCCCCCTTCCCTCGTTTCTAATTTAGGAGCCAGTTAAAAAAGCTATAAAGCAGCCAAAGCAAGAGGACTTGGTACGTTTTCTTAGGGTCTTTTCTTATATAGGTGCAGTATCTGGGAATTATTAGCTCTAGGTTAAGCCTAAGAGAAAGCCGTAGAACAGGTTATTACTTACTAATACTATTAATCTTTAATGTGGTTAAGGAGATTCGTACTACTATTAGCGTAGTTCTATGTTATAAAATTGGATTCCTTAAACTCTTCTAACTGTTTAAGGTAGTATTCTAGTAGATAGTCTTAATCCTTATAAAGCTATACTTAAGTAGGCGCTTCGCAAGCATCGTCAGATCCAGCAATGCTATTAGCGTCATAGTTAATGCCACTGTTAGCATTACAGTTGGCGTTACTATTAGCATTACTGTTGGTATTACTATTAAAGACGGTCGGTTCTGTCCTATAGCTGTTACCGTCGCTATCCGTGTCTATGTACTTATTATTAGTGACGCTGGATAACAAGCTATAATCTAATAATTAAGCGCGCCGTATTCTAGGGAGCTAGAAGAGAACTTAGGGTAGTAACAGTAGGAGGGATCTAGAGGGCAATAACGGCGGGAAGGATCTAAAGAGCAATATAGGGTTAAGGAGATGGGAGGGTAGAGAATAAGAGAAATAAGGCCTAGATTAAACAGATTAGAGGTGGGAGCCATAGAGTATATATAGCTTTAGCGCTAGGCGCGTGGAAGGATTATAGTCTGCCTATTAAAAAGTAAGGGGCATAGGGCGGTAAGCAAAAGGCTTAATGTTAGACCGGCAAGTAAGAGGCTTAGGGCGGCGGGGAGTTTTGGTAACGCGACCTCTAAAAACGGCGACAGAACCCTCCAAAACCGGCAGTTAGATCTCCATTTTCTTTTTTAATAGAGTAATACTTGGACACAGATAGCTAAAACAACATAACCCTTTAATTAGCTGGGTTAAAGAAACACTAAAGTTCCGCACAACCTACTGCTAAAGTTATTGCTTAAAATACCACCTGTCCTATAAACATGTACAAGATTATTTAAATTTAATATAATATAAACTACCCCTACTACGGACCCTAAGCCAAAACGATAAGGTTACAACTGCTGATTATAGTAAAGAATGTAAAGATGTTACGCCAAAACCTCTCGAAATTCGTATAATACAAGCCGCACCTTTTATTTCATTAGCATGAAAACAAGACCACGAAATCTTCGCTATAACTATAGAAGATATTAAGAAAGCACTAGAACTAAAGTAATATATTAACCCTTAACCTCTTATACCTAAAGAGTACCACAATCTAATTAATAAGTTTAAGAAAAGATTCGTAGACCAACTACCCCTATATTAGAATGCACACGACTTTAAGATAGAATTTAAACCTGGTATAACACCAAAGTTCGGTCCGCTATATGGTATATTACAAGAAGAACTGCTTATAATATAATAGTACCTTAATAAGCATCTAGAAAAAGGATTTATTCGCCCTAGTTAATCTCCATTCGCCTTACCTATACTATTCGTTAAAAAGCTAGGAGGAGGCTTAAGATTCTATATTAATTATCGAGCTTTAAATATAATTATAATTTAAAACCAATATCCTATTCCCTTAATTTAAGAAACGCTTGACCGCTTATTAAAGGCACGGTACTTTACAAAGCTTAATATAGTCGCTGCCTTTAACCAAATCCGTGTCCGTAAAGGAGACGAAAAGTACACAGCTTTTTATATATAATGGAGGCTCTTTAAATACCTAGTAATGCCATCTAGTGTAAAGAATAGTCCTAGTACGTTTTAGTAATACGTTAACAATACGCTTTGAGAATTCCTTAATGTATTTATTACCGCGTATATTAATAATATCTTAATCTACTCATCTTTGCTTTCTAAACACCGGAAGTATATCTAAATGGTCCTTAAACGCCTACAAGACGCTGGTTTATAATGCGATATTAAAAAATATAAGTTCCACGCATCCAAAGTTACGTACTTAGGCCTGATTATATCCCGCAACAGAATTAAAATAGACCCTAAGAAGGTCGCTGCGATTGTAAACTAGGAAAGCCCTAGTAATATATAAGATATTTAAAGATTTTTAGGATTCGTAAATTTCTATTATTAATTTATTAATTAGTTCTTAAAAATTGCCTAACCGTTAGTAAACCTAATAAGGAAGAATATAAAATTTAAATGGACTGCTAGATGTAAATAAGCTTTTAATAACTTAAAACAATGTTTTATAACTGCTCCAATTCTTGCCTACTTTAACCCTAACCTTAAATGTGTCGTTAAAACAGACTTATCTGATTATGCCCTAGGGGGAGTATTATTATAATATAATAAGAACGGTAAGCTGCGCCTAGTAGCCTTTCTTTCCCAAAAGCTCGCCCCTACTAAATTAAACTATGAAATATACAACAAAGAACTGCTTACAATCGTTAGATATTTTGAATAGTGGCGCCTTAAGCTTAAAGGATTGTTGTTCTTAATATATGTGTTAACAGACCATAAGAACCTGTAGTACTTTATAACTATAAAGCAATTAACGCAGCGCCAGATTCGTTAGGCTAAATACCTTTTATAATTTAATTTTAAGATTATATACTAATTAGGCAAACTTAATCAGAAGCCTAACACATTAATATAATAATTATAAGACCTACCTGCAAACGCTTTAGACAAACAGATTATAAATTAATTATAGATCTTACTGCCCCCTAAATACTTTAAAAAACTGCGCCCTATATTCCTAGATATGGAACTTAAAAAAAATAAATTAGAAATTAATAAATAGGAAATAGAAATTAACGAGCTAATAAAATATAAATATAAGAACGACGCATGGATAATTAATATAATAAAAGCAATTTAAACAGGAAAATAATAGCATAAGGATATTACACTTGCCGAATGCGAAATCTAAAATAATCGATTATACTATTAATAGAAGATGGTAGTTCCGAATTCTAAACCTTTACAATTTAAGATACTTGAATTTGTATATAACTCCCCTATAGTAGGACATCCTAGCCGTGCAAAGACTTATAAGATCGTTTAACGAGTATATTACTAGCCTATAATGCACAACTATATACGAAAATATGTTCGAGCATATAGAATATGCATGCATGGAAAGACCTCTTATGTAAAGAAGCAAGGAGTACTTTAACCGCTACCAGTTCTAATATAAAGATGGCGTAATATCTTAATTAACTTTATAGTTAACTTGCCTAGCAGTAACAGGTTTATAAACGTTATAGTAGTAGTTAACCATTTTATAAAAATGCAATATATAATTCCTATGGACTTAATTAATGCGATATTAGTAGCCAAATATTTTATTAAGCACGTCTTTAAGCTACACGGACTTCCTAATATAATAATATCCGACTGCGGAAGCCAGTTTGTTTTAGACTTCTAGCAAGCTTTATATAAACAATTAAGCATTCAAACACAACTCTTAACTATATTTTATTTAGAGATAGATGGCCAAACCAAAATTGCGAATGCAATTATGGAATAATACTTATAAATATACTGCTCCTACCTGCAAGATAACTGGGAAAAATAGCTGCCTTTAGCTGAGTTTACCGCGAATAATACGATAAATGTATTAATAGGTATAACGCCGTTCTACGCAACCTACGGATAAGACCCTTAACTTAAATTTAAACCATAACCTAAAATTAACACAATAGGACCTATAATTAAACGGATTTAGTTAATTAACGCGTATAACTTTGTTAATTAAATAAAGTAGTTAATAGAACTATTATAAAGTGAATTAATATACGCTTAAACATTATAGGAATGGCATACAAATAAAGGACGAGCTCCCGCATGGGACTCTAAGGAAGGTAATATAGCTTACTTAAATATATAAAACCTAAAGACTTAACGGCCCTTAAAGAAACTTAATTAGAAGTTCGCAGGCCTATACTAAATTAAAAAGAAACTGAGCCTATACGCCTATAAGCTTAAACTGCTGACTGAGATAAAAATATACCCAACGTTTTATATAAGCTTGTTGTAACCTTTAAAAGATAATCCTATAACTTATAAAGTGCTGCCACTACCTCCCGTAATTGTTAATAACGGTAACGGTTCTTACTTTATTAACTTAATTAATAATATGCGATAGAAACCATAATCTAAACAATTTAAACTTCTTGTTAAGTGGGAAGGATATAAAACACAAACCTAGGAAACCTATAAACAGGTTAAGGCTGACGCGCCTTCCCTAGTAAAAGAATTCTATAAAGACCATTCTTCGTGGCCTACTCTGGCTAGATGGATATAATATAAAGGCAAATAACTGCTACCTGACATAAAGACACGAAACATAATAGCAGGAAACTTAAAATTAAAAAGAACTTAAACTACATTATAACGCTTATAAGGCAATAAGTTATAAATTCTCAACCAAATTAAATTGTTTTGGACCTTCGGCCAAAGGGGGGGGTACTATAACGGGACTAGCCTAGTTATAGTAGGAATATCTTAGTAAAATACTTAATAGATAAAATCCGACACTTTAATTAAATTCTGCCAAATTCTACTAAGTTAATTGAATTCTGCCAAATTCCGCTAACTTAATTAATTTCCACTAGTCTCCACTAAATTCTACTAATATAATGGAATTTAGTTGAATCCTGTTAAAATTTATGTGGGCTCGTGCCTACGCGTTTGCTGCCAAGACCACAAATATTTAGTTATAAGTTTCCTATATTCCTTTCTCTTCTTTACGTAACGTCTTGTTCTCTGCAAGAGCTATATACCCTTAGATTTAGATAGAATTTATATTGTTCCTTTAAATCTTCCTTAAAGCCTCTTCGCGCCCTTACACCTACCCTCCTACAAACCGTTATAGACCTATTAACCGCCTTTACGGACTACTATAAGACCTTCCCTACCCGCAACGCACTATACTATACTATATAGTATAGCAGACCTAAGCAAGCAAGTTGATAAAGGTTAAGAAAAGTAGAGGTAGGGAGTTAACCTTACGTCTATAACCAATGTTAATAACTATATTAAATTTAAAGTTCTTGAATATAAATATTTTAAGCTTATAAATAACGACCTATAGGAGCAATACTAGGAAGACTTTACAGACTTTACAGAAGCTATTTTTAAGGCCTATAACCCTACTACTATCTATAACCTACGAACCCTTTTACGTCACTAAGGTATATAGGTTAAAAGGGACAAATAAGTTATTATTGTACAGTCTTTATACAATATAATATATAAGAAGGACTAAACGGAATAGACTAAAGAGGAAATCCTAGACTAGGTTAAAGCCACTAAAGAACTCTTTGCTTCTTCCAAACTTAATAGAATTGCTAGCCTTATACCTAACCCATTTAACTAAATTCGTCCTATAAACCCAAGCAGTTTTAGAATTAATTTTACGGGCCAAAGCATACCTAGTGCTTAAGTTACAGACTATAATACCCCCGCAAACTAAAATACGGACTAAAACCCTTCCATTTAAGTTATAAATCCGTAAACTACCTAAGTAAAGACCTATAGCAAGGAGCTAGCTAACCTGGCTAAGCTCTATACCGACAAATCTAAGTACAGCGGTGAAAACGACAACTTTGACTTTAAACTAACTATCTTTACGGACCTCTATTAGAAGGCCGATATTCCTAAATAGAAGTTTAGCCAAGCCTACTCTACTATACTGCGCGGCCTAGCACTTAACCACTACTATACCAACCTTAAAAGCAACCCCCTTAGTGTTCCCTTTAATAAGCTATGCAAAGCCACACGTAACTACTTTAAAGGACCAGAATATAAGCGTAATATCCTTACCTAATAGAATGCGACCAAGTTACAGACCGTAATAGATAAGAACACTAAAAAATTAACTATAAAGTGCCTATAAATCCTTATTAAAGACCTCCGCTACCTATAGCATGGTCTTAATATTAAGCTTTAAATAGACAACTTCCTGCACAATAAACTTATTATGGCTTGCCAGGAAATAGAACCCTATAAATATGCCTATTATAAGCCTGCAGATACCGTAGCTAGCCTTATTAATAATTTATAGTCCTCTATTGTAATATATAAAGCCTTAAACCTACTAGGCAGTACTTAAGCCTTTATTACAGACCTATAAAATCCGTAAACTAACTTAGATGCTTACTTTACGGACCGCTATTACCGCTAGCAGCACCCGCATTAACTAGGTCCTACCCATAACCCCTACAGCAACTCCTATATAAAAGTATACCCCCGTAGACAAACTAATTAGAGGTGCTTTATATGTAGTAAGGAAGGATGTTAGTCTATAAGGCATACCTAGGAAGAACGTAATAAGTTTAAGAAGAGATTTAACAGACGGATTAACCAGTTTATCTTAGACTATAAAGAAAAGGAAGTAGAAGAGTCTCTTAACAAGTTAATAAAAGCCCTTATAATTAACTTTAACTTAAATACTTAGGAATAGGAGACCTTAGAGATATTCTTAACTACTTTTAGACCTTTTACGGACAGCTAAGCCTTTAATATTATGACCATATTAGCCAACTACTCCTTTATACACTTAATTGCACCTGAAAACTGGCCCGCAAGCATACCCGTTAGACCTGTTACGGATGTTATAGACCGCGAACAGGACCCATTTACATATATTACTACAGAACGCTATACCCCTAAAGAATTCTATAGCGTTATAATTAATATAGGTGCCTCTAAGAAGTCTACTATAGGTTACGGACAGTACCTTATATATAAGACCACCGTAAATAATAATACGGGTATTAATACTATGCAAACTAGGGCCGTAAACGTCTAATTTGGTATTAGCTTAACCATATTAATTAAATCAGTAGTAGTTAAGACCCTAATTAGCCTAGTTAACTTCCATATAGTAAAAACGGACACCCCTTTTCTACTCTATCTTGCGGACATAGATAGGTTATAGGTTTACTATAATAATATTACGGACACCGTAATTGGCCCCACAACTGCCCTAGAAAGTAAGCATATCACCCTACTAATTATATAACAATTTAGACACCCGTTCCTTATATAGGGAGAGATGTTACGGACCTATTTTCAGGAATCTTTTAACTATAACCTATACTACCTTACTAGTACTGAAATCCACCGCCTATACCGCCGTTTTGGCTACCCATTGGCCGAAAAGCTATATAGAGTCCTTAAACGCTCTAGACACAACGACGTTAATAGGAAGGCAATCAACTACCTAACCAAATACTGCTCCTTTTACTAGAAATACGGACGTTCCCTAGGCCGATTTAAGTTCACCCTTTATAAGGATCTTAATTTCAACCACTTAGTATACATAGATATTATGTATATTAATAGCAGCCTAGTATTATATATAATTAATAAGGCAACCCGCTACCAAACCGCCCGTTAGTTGTAAAATATATCCGCAAAATATACTTGGGACATTTTACGGACCTACTAGATTAACACATACCTTAGACCTCCTAAGTATATTACCTATAACGCTAGTAGGAACTTTATCAGCAAGGAATTCTAATAGTACGCTATGGCCATAGCTATTTCAACAAAAGCCGTTCCAGTTAAGGTGTATTGGTCTATTAGGCTTATTAAGCAAGCTTACCTAGCTCTACGGAGAGCCTACTAGATTATTACGGATGAGTATAAGGATATCTAAAAGGAACTAGCTTTACAGATAGTCGTAAAAGCTATTAACAATACCGCTGGCCCTAACGGACTAGTATCTACCCTTTTAATTTATGGAGCCTACCTAAGGATAAGCAACCTAGGCCCTCCTACCCCGTCTATTATGGAATAAGCAGCTACAATACGGAAGGCAATAGCCGAAATAGTTAAATTACGGGCTAAATAAGCTGTTAATAGCGCCCTATATCACCGCAACGGACCTAATACAACCTTAGTATATAATCTCCCGCTTAACTCTAAAGTCCTCATATAGCGTAAGAGCGGTAATTAGACTGGACCTTATTGTTTACTAGCTGTAGAAGACAAAACATACTATATATAACTTCCTAGCGGACCAACTAGCTTTAGAAGCACGTCTATAAAACCCTACTTTTGGCCTAAAAACACCTATAACGTTAAACTAGATAAACTAGAAGCACCTACTAAACTAGATAAACTAAAAGTACCCCTACCTACTCTAGGAGTCCCCCGCAAACCCACTAAACCTACTAAACCTGCTATAAAGCGTGGCTAAGGACGCCCCTAAAAGCACCCTATAACTAAGAACCCTATAATAGAGAATTACCTAACCTCTATAGGTACATCTATAAGACAACCTCTACCTACGGGTATATTAGTTCTAGTATAGGAAACCCCTTTTATGGACTTAAGATACAAAGAAATTAATAGACTACTTAAAAAGGGCGTCTTTGTAGTTATAACGGAGAAAGACGTCCTATAAGGCGTCTGTATATTTAACTTATACTTTATTAACGAGATTAAGCACCCTAGTACTAATAAAGCCTTTAAGAAATTAAGGCTCGTTATATAAGCTTATAATAATTAGGGAAAGGGCTTAGTTCTTACGCAATTGCCTACAATTTAATAAGTTAGCTAATAGATTATACTTGTACTTACGCCTAGACTACAGCAAACCAAGCCCATAGCCCTCTACTTACGGGATATCTTATAAGCCTATATATAGTCTAATACCTACCTAAGTAGGGATATCTTTATACGACTACCCCCTGAGCTTAACTTGTAACTAGGAACAATTTTATAGGTTATAAAACCCCTTTACAGAGTACTAAAAGCTAGAAACTATTGGTTTAAAACATATTACCAGTATTATATTAGTAAACTTAAAACGGAATAGTTAACCTATAACCCCTACCTTCTATATACACTATTAAACGGCCTTAGTATTGTTGGACTCTAAACAGATAATACACTCTTCTTAGCGGACCGGACTTTTGTGGACATTAAAGAGACTAAACTGTAAAAGGCTAAGTTCCTAGCAAGGCCGTAAAAGTAGTTAACTAAGCAGACTCTAATCAAGTTTAATAGAGGCTTAATTATATAAAAGGGCAACCTAATCTAGCTAACTTAGGAACGCCAAGCTTAAAACCTAAGGCTTATTATAGCAAAGCCTACGGACCTCACTAGCTCCTGTAGAGAGACCTATAAGACCATAAATACAAAGGACCAATACGCTGCACAACGTGCAAGAGGCGCCTATATTGCCATAGTCTATCAACCCAAATCTGCCTACGATTTATCCTTTATAGCCCAGGTAACAGATCTATAAGAGAAAAATATTAAGCAGCTAAATAAGCGTATTTAGTGGCAAATTAATAATGCAATAAGAGGACTTACCTTTGTACCACTAGACCTGAATTCCCTTAGCGTACTAGTATTTACGGACGCCTCCTTTGCTAATAACAGGGACCTGTTATCACAAATCAGCTTTATAATTGTACTTATGGACCGTAATTAAGACGCAAATATACTGCACTGGTCTTTAATTAAATACAAACAAGTAACCCGCAGCATACTGGCTTCTAAGCTATACGCACTAGCCCATGGCTTTAATATAGAAGCCGCAATTAAGTTAACAATCTAGAAGATCCTATAATTAGAGCAATTACCCCTGGTTTTATGCACCGACTTAAAGTCCCTTTATAACTGCCTAGTTAAACTAGGCACGATATAAGAGAAGAGGCTTATAGTTAACCTAATATGCTTACGTCAGGCCTATGAACGACGTGAGATTATAGAGGTTAAATGGATTAGCAGCGGAGATAACCTAGCGGACGCTATAACTAAGGCAAAGCCGTATTAAGCTCTTAAACCCCTAATTAACACAAATAAGCTCAACCTAAAGGTCACAGAATGGGTAGAATAAGACTAACGGAGCACCTACGGTTCATTTACAGCCCGTTAAAAGGCCGTACGGTTTACTTTACAGACCGTAAGCAGGACTTACGGCCAGCTTAGAGCACCGTTTGGAAGGCAGTCCATGTAACGGAACCTTGTAGCAGGAACTACGGTGGGTTCTGTCAATAGGCTGGGTATGTAGGTACGACAAAAACAACAACATAATAATAACTGGTGGAGTGGTTGCCTAACAGATTAACTCCAATTGTATTCTAAGATTCACTACAAGGAGAGAACTATCTACAGTAGGGACTAAGGTCCTTTAAATACACAACCATACTCCTAAGAAATCCTCTCTTGTACATAAGGTACGTGTTATACGTGTTATACGTGGCGTATGCTGCGTACTCCTCGTACACTGTATACAACATTATGTGACTTGCTTACCATTCCTCGTTACATAGTTCCACCAGATCCATTCTAAACCGTACCTATATTAACCAACTAGCTTCCGCCGACTCTTCTCTAAGTAGTCGTAGCATTATACTTAAAGCGTCCGTAATACTATCTCCCTCCTCTTTATCTTCGTCCTTGAAGATTTCTAACATCTCTAAGTTGTCCACTAGAGGTGTAATGTCCGTCTAATTAGTCTGGTTAATATTTATACTTATTATGCCTAAAGCTTCTTCTTCTTTACAAGTCTCTTCTTCTTTACAAGCGCAGCGCCGTGCTCGCACCATAGCTGCCATACTATCGCTTAGTGAAATAATGCCGTCTCCATGTTTTCGTTGCGCAAAAGCGGGGTTGGTGTGTGTCGCGTTGGCAAGTCCTTTATCTTAACAACCCTTATCTTACTCGGAGTATACTAAAGCAAACATTTAATTGTCCTATAATGTTCGCTCTATGCCTAACGCTAAGTGTGCGCGTCCTATAACTCTTAACAGTCTTTAAGTTCCCTAAGTAACTTATTATAGGGTCTCGTGTTTAATCTGCCGCTATAAAACTTAACGGTAAGCTCTTAAGCGCCTTGGACGAGCTCTATTATTCGCAGGAAGCGGAGCAGGAGGCTATAGCTACTTAACAGCGTGCCCTTAAAGCCTATTTATCGGCCTCTGCCCGTCTTCTTTGTCTCAAATGTGTCCGTAAGAAGGTTTGTTCTAAGGAGTGGAAACTGGTTTAACAGGGTTTGTCTAAGCTAGGTAATAAAAGGATTAACTCTCCTCCTATAAGGGAAACAACTCCAAGTAGCTCGGCAGTTGCTCCTCTTAGGTCCCCTTTAGGTGACTTATTTTTTAGCAATCTTTCTTTGTTAATACTGCCTAACCTACTTTCTTCTAATACTCCCGTACCTTTCCTATAGCATTCCTTAAGTTGCTTAGTGGTTCCTAGGTAGTCTCACTATAGCCTATCCACTTTACTTTATACTATGTTTTGTTATCTACATCCTCGTAACTAATAATCTTTAAAACTTACCATTTATCTTTCTTTTGCCCTCTATACGTGTCTGCCTTGTAGACTGGTGGCTTAATATTTCCGTATGCTAGCTCTAGCATTGCGATATGCTATACAGGGTAGATTTTCATTTTGGCTAGTAGGTTTAACTTATACATAACTAATAAAATTCTTTACTTAACTTTAAAAGGTCCTAGTCTAACGTAGTCCAACTTCTTACTTAGTTATCAACTCTTAAAATTTTTGTGTAGTAGCTATACTTTATCCCCCTCCTTAAGATCTGGTCCCTTAGATCTCTTAGCGTTGTAGTACCTTTTTATTTGTTCTTATACTAGTTTAGCTGTTTCTTTAAGGTCTGCATAAAGATTTATTAACATCTCCATTTTTTGTTTAGCTGTGCTACTTGTCTTTTTTGCTTAATATGGTGATAATAATATTCTTAGCTCGTACCCGTAATTCGCCTTAAATAGTAATGCCCCCATTCCTTCTTGTAGTATTGCATTGTATGCAAACTGTGTAACTGGTAATAGCGATACCCAATTATTCTGTGCGTGATTGACATAGTGCCTTAGATACTACTTTAGTGTCTAGTTTAGTCTTTCCGTTTATCCGTCTGTCTGCGGATAATACACTGTAGATATTACTGCACAAACCCCTTATTCTACTAGAAACACTTCCTAAAATACTGCTATAAATCTTAGATCTCTATCCGATATAATCTTATCTAGTGCTCTATGTCTTGCGAATACTTCTTTTATATAGATTCTAGCGATATCCTCTACTAATATCTCTTTAGTGCATGCTATAAAGTATCCCTACTTTGTTAGCTTATCCACTATTACTAAGATCGCGTCGTGATCTTATCCTGTAATAGGATCTCTTAACTTTGGTAACTTAATAACAAAGTCCTATAATATAACTTCCCATGGTCTTCCTGGTGTCTTAATAGGTTGTAGCCCTCCATACAGCTTATGCCTTGTCGGTTTATTCCTTTGGCAATTTAGATATTTCTTTATAACTTATCTTGCTAGTCCCCAGATTCCTTAAATAATATACTCCTCTTAAAGTCTTAATATTAAGCCTATAGCTCCGTTGTGTCCTTGTATTATTCCCTTGTAGAATTCCTTAACAAATTCTTCTGCGATAGACTTAGGTATATATATTGCCTCTCTATTTTCGTATTACTCTAAGTCTGGATCCTCCTCCTATGCTTCTTAGATTCTTTGCGTCTAATTACTCTCTAGTAATTCGTGGATCTGACTTTCCTTAGTTGCTATAATCTTCAGATAATTATACCTAATTAATCCGTCTTAATCCTTTCGCAACAAAGCTCCCGATAGCTTTTTATCACTCTATAGTTCAGCCTTTCTACTTAGAGCGTCTGCTCGTGCATTGTCTATACCCTTAGTATGCTGAATTTCAAAATAGTATTCTATAAGCATTTCCGCCCATCTAACCTGTCTCTGGTTGAGTTCCTTTATTATTAGGAATCCTGTAAGGTTCTTATAGTCCGTCTTAACCACAAATGGTTTCTCTGTGCCTTATAAGAATGCTCTCTATTCCTTAAGTGCTGTAACTATACCTAATAACTCCTTGTTATAGATGTTATAGTTTAACTCTAGTGGTGTCATCTTCCAACTGTAGTATGCCACTGGGTGCTATCTATCTTAATATTTCTATAGGAAGCACGCTTCTAGTGTAAAGTCTAATATATCCATTTCTACAACCGTCTTTAGACCTAGTTGATAGATCTTAAGAACTGGCTCCTGGGTAAACAACTCTTTAACTTTCTTAAATAGTTCTTATTATTTCTTTCCCTATATCCACGGTTCTTCTTTCTTTATTAACTGCGTAAACAGCTTAATATCCTATAACCACTGCGCTATAAACCTTCTACAGTAATTGCAAAACCCTAGGAACGATCTTAACTATATAACGTTCTCTGGTTCTTGCCAATTCACTATAGCCTTAATCTTCTTTGGATCTATGCTAAGTTGGCCTAGTTTAATAATAAATCCAACAAAATCGGTCTTCCTAGTAAAGAACTCGCATTTCTTAATTGCTACTGGCATCTTTTCTTCTTGTAGTCTCTTTAAGACCCATTTAATGTGTTCTCCGTGTTCTTTCTCACTCTCTAAGTAGATGATAATGTCATTAAGGTATACCATAATAAATTTATCTAGGTGTTCTTCTAATACACTATTAATTCGCTTCTAGAACGTTGCTAGTGCATTTATAAGCCCGAATTGCATAACTAATGGTTTATATAGTCCTTCCTTTGACCTAAAGGCTGCCTTCTATTTATCGCCTTCCTTAATTCTAATCTGGTGGTACGCCCACCTTAGATCTATCTTCGTAAAGATCTTTACATTGCCTATCCTGTCTTAGATTTCGCTAATTAAGGGTAAAGGATACCTATCCTTCCTAGTAATACTATTCAACTGTCTGTAGTCTATACACATCCTAAGTTTTCCGTTTTTCTTTAGAATAAATAGTACTGGATATCCTGCTGATAACTATAACGGTCTAATATATCCCTTTTATAAGTTCTCCTGGATAAACTCCTTAAGCACTACTAACTTTGTTTTAGTAAGCTTATAAATTAGAAAGAACTTTAGACTTATTCCTTCTTCTAATTCTATCTCATAGTCCCAAGCTATATGCTCTAACAGCTTCTCACTTTTTAGTAACCATAACTTTTTCCCATACTTATAGTATCTCTTTGGTATATAACTTAAGCCTCGCTCAGTCTCTTTACATATCGCTCCAACTTGGTACTATACCAACTTGGTTTACTATCGCACTTTATGTTATTATATATCCTTAATATCAACTTAACCTATAACCCAATCAATCTTTAGATTGTACTTCTATAACCAAGGCATTCCTAGTATCACCTTATCCTGTCCTAATAGTAGGATATCGAAAGACATTCTAACTAGTCTCCCTTTAATAGTTATCTAAATAGGTCCTATTTTAAGATTAATAATGCCTCCTCTATAGGCTATCTAATCTCCTGAAATTGTTATAAGTAGATACGGGTGTTCCTTCTGTCTATATAGTAACCCCATTCTTTTTACTACCTTTGGTGATATGTGGTTCCTCGTTACTCCACTATCTACTAACACTTTAAACTGCTAATCTTGCCACTTAGCTCTTAAATTTAGGTATCGTCCTTAAATTCCTTTAAGGGTCTAAGGTTCTAATACTAGTTCCCTCTGGTCCCATACGCCTCCCCTTTTCCTAACTATTAGCTGCTTGATCTAGTTTGTACTTAGTCCACTTTTAGCCAATACTTAGTTCGTTTCTTTTCCTCTATATGCCATGGACAAGTGTTCTCTGGGCACTCCTACTACTGTTATCTGTCTAGGCATTCTTCCGTAAGAAATCTTCCTGGTTAAAGTATTAAGTCCCCATAACCTTATACTTCTACTAGGTGCCAACTATATATATACTTGGCGTTCCTAAACCGCTTTTTCTCTGGTGCCTAATATATTCTTACTAGGTACTTCCGGTTCTTATCTTTAGGTGCTCTATGTATGTTACATATATCATCCACACAAGCTATCCACGATAGTGTATAATATGCTATATATTTTAGGTCAACTCTTAGTTTGTCTTTATCCTTAAGTTTAAACCTATACCTAGTTAACCTGACCACTGGTATCTCTGCTACGGGTACTAAGACTTATCGTTTACTTCTCTAGTCCCTAGACCTCTCTTCTAGGTTCCTTAACGTTATAATTAATACTCCTTTAATATAACTCATGCGTTTCTCCGTAATGGGTTAGTTTTAGACAACTTTTTCATCCAGCTATATATAAAAATCTTCCTATTCGTCGTTATATCGTTGCCTATACCACTTTCCGTACAACTGGTTTAGTGTGTATGGTCTATCCATTAGAAAGTACCTTGTCATCGCTGCATTATAATATCCTTTGGTATGTCTTTCTTCAAACCTAGTTGGAATATCTAGATCCTCTTCTTATTCTAGTTTGTCTAACCACTTTACCCTAGGTGTCCCTACACTCGGCCTATTAGTAACTCTTTGTATGGGTGCTCTATCCCTTATATAACCTAGCATAGCTGATCTCTTATCTAGCTTTTGCTCTTACTATATAATAATTCTTATCCTGAACTTATCTATAGTTTCTTATTTTCTGCGTCTTGCAGCTAGATCCTTATAGTCGTCTTACTTTTTAATCCTGGTATTAACTTTTTGATCTTTAGGCTAAACACTACGTTTACCTAGAATTGCTGACGTTCTTATTTATTCCCCAAACTCATAGTTCTTAAACTTGCGTCCTATACTCATTCGTTTATTACTAAACTAAGTTACTACCCTTTCCTATTAGTTTTCATCCGTTATGGGTTCTTGGGTATATCTTATCTTATCTTAAGAGTCTTAAGCTTCTCGCATCTCTTCTTAAGAATCTTAAGCCTGTGGCCTTTTACCTTTATTAAGTAATGAGCTAGCACTAGCAGTTATCTACTTACTTAGTTTTCTCTAAACGTTGCTCCTATTATCTCGCAAAGCGATGGAAATCGTATCTAACGGTGTCACAACATCCGTTACTAAACCTTGTTCGGTGATGGTCTTAGTCTCTACTTTTATTGCATTATTAAGGTTTAAGTGCTCCTAGTTAGCCTCCTTTTCCTCCTCGTTGCTGTTGATTAATAAGTACTCTGACTCCATTATTATTACTGCTAATCTTTATCCGCACGTTGCTATAATATCTTAATCTAGCTTATAGAGTTAATTTTATTCTTTATCTAACTCTCTGGTTCCTCGGAGTCCTTTTAACTCTAGCTCCTATAGCTAATAGCTTACGCCATACTTAGCGTCCTCATAAATTTAGCATACGTTATTGTAACAATACGCAAAACTGTTAATTAAACACTCTTTTATTCCTTATAGTGCACCGTCGTCCCTCTATACGTACGTGCCGTCTGCTGGTCTGGTTCCCTTTATTACATAATTACTCTAACCACCTCTATAGTCTCTGGCGAAATGACCCTGTTTTCCGCAATTTATACAAGCTCCATCTTTAAACTATCTTTCTTGCTGTGGAGTCCGCCTAAACGTCTTCTGCTGTTAAGATCCCTGGTTTAGCCTTTGCTCCTTAGTCCCTTAATTACTTAATCTTTAACCTCTAGGTTTCTATGGTTTCTTTTCCTACCTTTAGGCTTCTTTAGTACCGCTTAGGTCTATTGGCTCTACGCCATTCCATAGTTTTTAACTCTACGTCTGTCGTTGCGTACTCTGCGCCTTATACAACTAGGGAACTCTGTCTTGCCCTCTCTTGGCTTGTTCCCTTTGATAGATTCTATTATTAATCTTTATTAACTAATCTATTAACTCTCTTAGAGTATCCATATCTTCTATTAGGATAATTGCGTCCTGGACTTTAACCTTAAGTCCCTGTTTATACTATGCTATAAGCGCCCTGTCGTTCCACTTAACCTGCGTGGCTAGTGTCTGAAACTATATGGTATACTTAATAGTTAAAGTGCGTTATACTAAGTTCTAAAGCTTTCGTTCCGCTGTGGTTATGGCTTCCGGGTCTCTAAACATCTGCGTTAGTTGCTCTACAAACCTATTCCAACTGGTAAATATATACCGTATATCCTAGTTAGTAGTTGTCATGCTATTAGCCTGTATTTCCGTAAGATACGGCTTAAACCACTTAAGTGCCCTCCCCGTTAGGAACAACCCTGCATAGGCTACTTAATCCAACGATATTGCTAACTTCGCTCCTTCCTGTACTACCTTAAAGTATATCTGCGTAAGAAATCCCTTAAGCTTTAACTTCTCTCCGGAGAATTGTTTAATTAAAGGTAACTTAATCTTTGCTGCTCTGATTCTATTAATGCGTTCTTTAAGTATCCTATTGTTGTCTTATAAGTAATTAACCATTTCTTATAACTGACCTCGCGTAACCACTTGAGAATCCCCCTTATCTATACTAGTATCACCTGGACCTAAGGTTGTGGCTCCCATCAACGCTGTTGTGACTGGTGCTGCTCTTGGTGGCATATTGTTCGAGTTTGTTCCAATACCGTAACCTTGGTAGTGAATGTGTAACAGAACCTTATAGTAGGAACTACGGTGGGTTCTGTTAATGGGCTGGGTATATAGGTACGACAAAAATAACAACGTAATAACAACTAGTGGAGTGGTTGCCTAATAGATTAACTCCAATTGTATTCTAAGATTCACTATAAGGAGAGAACTATCTACGGTAGGGACTGAGGTCCTTTAAATATACAACCATACTCCTAAGAAATCCTCTTTTATACATAAGGTACGTGTTATACGTATTATACGTAGCGTATACTACGTACTCCTTATACACTGTATACAACGTTATGTGACTCGCTTACCATTCCTCGTTATATAGTTCCACCGGATCCATCCTAGACCGTGCCTGTATCAACCAACTAGCTTCCGCCGACTCTTCTCTAAGTAGTCGTAGCATCGTACTTAAAGCGTCCGTAACAGTCTAGAAAGCACCTTAGGAGGGATTTCCTATGTATTTCTTTTATGTTCTATAGTCCTATTAAAGCAATTACAGGGGCTATATATAAGTAGGCCTATTTTCAAGTGCCGCTAGTATATAATTATAGCACCTAGTGTACGAACGCGTATTTATGCGTTCGGTGCACCAACTACTTATATGCTAACTAATTAAGGGGGAGGCGCGTCAGTATATAGACCACGTAGTCTACCTTAATAGAATCGACAGTTACCACCATCCAAAAGAGCATACGATACTATACGTATTTCGTGCCCCTGGATATGACTTAATTGTATTATTAAGTTAATACAAACACCTATAAAGAAGGGTATAGTATATAATTATATTTAAGACTAGCCGCACGTAGCTCTTGCTATAGACTTTTAAATAGCAGATCTATGTGCTCCTATTTATTTATATAGTCGTTAAGGTATTTGCATATAGTAATTAGGTGAAATTAATATGCTATTTAATATAGCATAGTATATAGAACGGTAATAGTATAATATGTTAGAAATAGAGCAGATCTACTAATAACTATAGGTACTGCTAATATCTAAGCCTATATCTAAAGTCTCTTAAGGATATAATTCTTTTTAGCATCTAGACTTACCCCCTTCTTATTATATATTTTACGCTTAGGCGTTTTTAACTAAAGGGAGTTATTATAGCGACTATAGTAGGAGCCTTTATTAGTATTAGCAGTAATTAAAGCGTTAGGCTTAGCGAAATACTTATATAGTATTTCCTTAATACACTTATAACCGTTATATAGCTAGAAAAACTTATCTCTTATCTCTATACGCTTCTACTTATCTTTCTTTTTACCTCCCCGCTTTAACTAGATAGTATTACTGGCTAATAAGTTATCTAAGTTTATAGAGTTAACTAACGGTAATTAGAATCTGTATAATAGTAACGGTTAAGATATAGAAAAAGGGTGGGATAATAGTACGTAAGACTATTGCTATCAACAAGAATTTAAACGGTATACTGCCTTTAGCTTTAGCTATAGGAGTAGGTCTTATTTATTAAAGCACTAGTATTTAAATAGAAAGATTACTTTAGCCCTTCTACTATTACGGCTAGCTTAACTACTACGTTATAGAAGAAAAGAGAAATATTGCTTAGGCGCTATTATTATATATATAACTACTCTACAGATGTCTAAAAGATTAATACTAATCCTAATAGTGTGACGGCTTGAACAAATGCCTCACGGCTTGAACAAATGCCTCTGAACCGAAGCTTGAACGAATGTAACGATGGGCTTGAATAAATGCTGTATTACGAAGATATCAAGGTAAGGAGCAAGAGATGGTGGTAAGGCTATGTCTAAATACACAAGCCAAGCCATAAGCGAACCCCTGACTAGGTGACGCGCCCTAGCGCCGTCACAAATTGTCACGAAATTCAGATAGAGGGGTTCATTGATGCAATGGGTTGATTGATTGATGATCTTGACTTGATTGTTGATTGATGTTGATAATTTTAACCTAGGGCCCCTAGGGCTTTGAAGAGATTTACAATGCATATACCCTATGCACGTGACTCGTGCACGTGTCCCATGCCTTAGAGAATACAGATTATCTGATACACCCCCTTAGCTTTAAGCTCTTTGAGGTCAAAGCTAACCACCTTCTCGTGCCTGTTAATGCGTTAATTAAACCATAATCTTATCTAAATCCTTCCTTCTCGCCCTAACCTTCTTCCTTAGGTCCTCTAGTTGCTTCTCCTTATCTAGCCGCTCCTTAATACCCACCATTCCAATTATATTAACGAAGCTTTGAAACCTCTGTTTGGGCAGGGCCTTTGTAAGTCCATCGGCGATCATCTCCTTTATTGCTGTCTATTAAAATTGTACTCGTCTCTTTGCGTATTCCTGACGTAGCTAGTGTTGATAAATGTTAACGTGTCAGAGCTTCGTGATCAGCTTTGCTGTGTCTTCCGTGATTAGTCGGAGCGTCTGTATATTGTCGCATTTGATAATTAAGGGCTCGTTCAGTTGCTTTAAACATACTGCTAGTGAAGATAGCTTCTTTCGCTGTCTGAGATAGGGCTAATAACTCGGCTTCTGTGCTTAACGTAGTCACCGTATCCTGCTTATTTGCTCTCCATGCGATCGGTCCTCTACTATCTCTTCCGTCGTCTTGACCTTTGTCGCGTATTCCTTTGTCTTTCCCTCTACCGTTCGTTCCTTCCTTATCTCCTCTATAGTAGATTGCTCTGCTCCTCGTGCTATACAGGTACTGGAATACTCTAACATAGCATTGTAGAAGCTGCTTCTCTTAGTAGGGATATAGGACGGACTAGTAGGTTTATATTAGGGAACGGACGCGTCGGATGGATCGATCGGTGATTGGTAGGGAGGAGTTTAGATTCTGCTATGGGAGTATCCAGAAGACGCCCTATAAGATCTGTCTTATACTAGTTAGCTATCTTCTCGATATAGGCTTCCTGGGATAGCTATAGGAGCCTCTGGCTATAATTATATAGCACGTGGATTCCTAGGAACTATTTTAGCTCGCTAAGGGTATTTATCTGGTATTCCTTGCTTAGCTTCTTGATTGCTTCTTAAGCTTTCTTCTTATCTGTCTTTCGGTAGCAGAAGACAATGTTATTGATAAACAACTTTATTGAGATCGTAATAGACAATCGCGTTGTTTATATCTTTCTGTGTCGTCTCTAGGTCGAATTTTGCGGGAATGGCTATTAGGGTCCGGTATGTCGTACTCGCCAATGCAGTAGCTCTCGTAGGTAGGTCTTAATGAGCTAAGGGTCTGCTGTCCCTTTATGTGCTTTTTCAATGATTACACCCCCTAAGCGTTCGGCGGTACCGTTCTGAGCTTAGGTGTAGCGCCGAAGGCTTAAATATAATCCCTTAGCGCTTCCTTAAGGTCGTCTAGTTAACATAGAGGTCGAGATAGGGTTTATTAATATTCTAATTTAAGAACCTTTATAAGACCTTATAGGTCCTGGACAGTGTAAGAGATGGATGGATTGGATCTAGATCCAAATCCAAATCCATTAAATCCATCGGATCTGGATCGAGATCCAAACTTTATCCATTCTTAATAGGTTGCCTAGGGCCTAGGCTTCAATTTTGCCGTATATTAAGCTAATTCTGGCGATTTTCGCCATTTACGTTATATAACGGCCTAGTGTGGTTTTTATTATAATCTTCAAGTTATATAACTACAGCTATTTGCTAAGCTCTACCGCAGCTGTCTACCGAGTTCCACTGTAACTGTCTACTGAGTTCCACTATCTACTGAGTTCCACTATAACTATCTACTAAGTTCCACCGCAACTGTCTACTAAGTTCCACCGCAACTGTCTACTGAGTTCCACCGCAACTGTCCACTGAGTTCCACCGTAACTGTCCACCGAGTTCTACTGCAACTGTCCACTAAGTTCCACCGCAACTATCTACTAAGTGTCCACTAAGTTCCACCATAACTATCTACTAAGTTCTACTGTAATCTGCGGACCCTAGCTTCTACTAACTAATTAGGATTTTCCATGCCCGGTATAGAAAATCGCTATTGGCTCGCTTACTACTAGTGCCTTGGCGGCACTTGTGAGGATTGCTTAAATTAATAACCTCCGCCTCTTAGACCTAATTGACTCTAGAGAAATTAACTTTATAGGCTTAAGTGGAGTTATATTAAGTCTTAAATTAATAATCTTATTCTTGTCCTAGGAGTAGAGATATAAAGTTGCCTAAATTGTACTCTGCTTGAGGTAGTTGCGGCGTTTTATAACCATCTAGCTAAGACGGCTAAAGATATGTTCTGGCTTATCGCTTATAGCTGGAATTAATAGGAGATCAATAGCCATTTAAGTAAGGTGCGGGTACTGTTTGTGGCCAATAGTTCTTCACTACTTAATTAGGGTCTTGCAATCTTTAACTTGATTCTGCGTATAATAGCGATTATATTTATCCTGCATGGTAGCAGAATGACGTTAATAGCCGCTCTTCTGAAGACCTTTTATCCTATAGGCCTCTATGATATTAAGCTTACGCCTAGGCTTTTTCTTCTTTGGGGATAGAGCTTCTGAGATAGGCTGTTACTTATAGTCTATAAGCCATAGACGTTTAACTGATTTATGGGTAGACGTAATTTAAGTCTTCTTATACTCCTACTGAGCTTTTATGTACTGCTAATTGTATCTAGGATGGAGGATGACTGCGGCAATATAGGCTGCTGACTTATTGATCTTCGCATAGTACTGTTGAGCCTTGTCGAGTGCGAACTTAATTTATATAGCAAAATGCCATTCTCCTTCAATTAATAAGGGCGGTGCGGATTTAAAGCGTTTGTATACGGAGGTAAGTTCTTTAGTAATATATTTGATATCCTACTAAACATTAACTAGCCTGCATAACTTGCCATTACCTAGTTGGCCTTGTAGGTCCATAGTTGCAACCCAGCATAGTTTAAGTAAATTTTTGTACTGTATTAGAACCTCCTAATCGTCTACAGTAAGTGTATCTTTAAAGATTACATTCTAAGCGTTGTCCTGGTCTTCTAGCTAAGTAGATTCTAGCCTCTCTTTTAGTTATCTTACGCGTTACTGCTCTAACTGTATAAAGTCTTTAAATGGCGCGCGAAGCTGATTTAGTGTATAGAATTCCTTATAAGTACTATTCTAGCGGGTAACGTTAGATCGGGAGAGGTCTTGGGTTATTATTATATCCTATTAATCCTCTAGGAGGATGCTCTGGAGATACGTCTTCTGGCCTAATAATTTATTAGCACTATTAACTAATTCGTACTTTTAGAACTACTTACTTTTATACCACTAATGTCTTCTCTGAGGGCTTGTATACACCTATATAATTAAGTTATAAGCTTTGCCAACTGGTCCTTACTTCCTCCACATCTATAACTGCGCTTTTATGTCCTTAGGTACTACATCCTCCGCTTTAAATAAATCTGGGTTGTAGCTGTATAAGAGGTGGCGGGTAATAATGTTGATAATATAACCTAAACAACGTAGCCGGCGCTCAATTGGATTAAAGTTAAACTCCTTTATAATAGCCGTTATCGCCGTATCGTTATTGGTCGCGTTATTTAGCATAAAATACCCAATCTGCTCATTCTTAATGCCAAAGTCTTTAATTACGGCAATTACGCCTTCTGTGATATCAACGCCAGTATATGAGCCAGTCTGCTCTGGAATAGCAAGAAGAGTTACTTAAGGCTTGAAATCTTTATTAAGAAAGTGGGTAATAACACTATTGAGTAAAAGAAGGTTGCCTAATGTCTATAGGTTAAAAGATAGATGGATTTTACTAACTGCGCGTTATAGCTCTCTCTTTACTGCCGCCTTATAGTAAGCATAGCCCTTGATAATCCAAGATCTGACTGACTATCCACTAGGCATATATTCTGCTGCTTAAGGCGACAGATATTTAATAAACTTGCGAAAGACCGGCCTATTAACTTGCCTAAAAGACACGTTGTTATAGATAATCTATTAAAGAAGAAGTCGCCTAAATGTCTTTTTATTAAACGTATACGCCAACTTATTAAGAACCTGCTGCTCCCGGGGATTATTTGCATCGAGACCTTTAAGTACGGAGATTGACTTTGACGTGTACGGCACCTCCTTACCCTTCTTATTAAATGTATGACTATGGACCACTCGAATATGCTTTATGATATTAGAGCTTCCTTTGTGGGTGTTCCAGGAGTGGGCCTTGATGCTATGCTTGCAATGACACTCCTTGTAGAGCCACCACCGGTCGCTAGTCTTATGGCTCTCCATTGGTACGCTTAACCGCCAGATTGGGGAGGAGAGCTTGCTGTTACCTTTAGAGATTGGGATGATATAGCTAGGTAATCTGTTTCAGTTAACCTAGGACCAATTGAACTGACTTTTATCTTTAGGAGGAGCCTCGCTAGCGCGCGCTTTAGTAGACCAATCAGCGCTAAACGTACTAGACGTTGGAGCTGTTGTAAGAGTCAAGATCTTAGGTATATTGGGATTAGGCGTCAGCATTATTTGAATTGTAGTAGATTAATTGGGCTTGGTTATATCAGAGACTTAATCTTCTGGCCTTACCACTATGTCCGACAAGTCGGGAGACTAGGTGGTACGGCAGTGAGGCTGCCAGGTAGGGCCATCTTGTGGCTGGAGGTGTAGAGGTACGTTCGAGGGAGGTGGTGGTAGTAGAGGTGGTAAAGGTGGTTTAGCAATAGCCTTCTTCTTTCTTAGCTTTAGAGGCATAGTTAATGGTAATAATGAGAATAAGAGGTAAGAGACTTTATTATTTTTACTGCTATCTTACTAGCTTACCCCTTTTACGCCATCTAATGGTCAGTGCAGTGATTAATGTATTACGGCGTTGCCTTAACAACGCTATAAATGGATAACTATTGGATCTAGATCCATATCCACGCCACCAATGGATTAGGCGTGGATTAGTGGATTGATGGATCCCGATCCAATCTCGATCCATCCATCTCTTATACTGGTCCTGGATAACCTAGACGTAGATGCCGTAGTTATATATTACCTTTCGCATCTAGGTAAATATCTCTTGACGATACTCTGCGCTTCTGTTGGCGGCGTAGCAGTCGGCTTGTATTAAACGCTAATAGACTCCCTAGTTGGACGTATTTAATAGTCTATTGTCCGTAACGTTCTTCCATTTAATATAGGATTGTGTCATCCTTTATTATCCTAGTAGTACCCTTATTTTCGAAGTAGACGGAACGACACTAGATTTATATTAAAGTCCGTATAAAAGGCAATGTCCTTAAGACGTAGGACTTCCTTACTTTCGTCTTGTTATTGTTAAGCTTCGTCTTCTTGTTCACGTCTAATTTTAGTAACTAGATTAGTAAGATCCTTGTTCTATTCTACCTTCCTTAGTGCCTTTTCAATACAAGCATCTCCAATTATGACTCCTATAGGTCTCTTATCTTTAAATAAACACTAATAGTCCCAAATGGAGTGTCCTTATATTCCGCACGCTAGGCACTTAGGTGTTAGCTTCTTGTAGGACGTCTCCTTATCCACCAGTGTCCCGGCTCTCTTTAAGCGGCTCTTACATACTAAGGCCTTTCCTCTTTGTAAACCTTTAGTAGTATTAAAGTGATCCTTAATGGCTTGCTCTGCGAAGTCTATGTTAAAGGTACTTCCTCTTATAGTAGCATTGGCTTGCTTTAAGGGTCTTCTAAGTCCTTCTTACAGCTCCTTTGCTACTCTGCGGTATTCGGAAGATCTTAACTTCTGCGGGTCATTTAACTCAGTAGTATACTTCATACAGTAGGCATCGCTAAAAGGTCAAATAACGTCTACTAAATCTTAAAGCCAGATTCCATCGGATATTTAAGGGATTTTGTACTTCTCTCTTAGGGCTATTGTATGTTCCTATTAATCTAACCACTAATTTAATTTTGATAAGTGTTTGAACCCCTTAAGGGCTTCTATATACTAGTGTTGTACCTTCTTCCTAATAAATGATGAGGTAGGTTCTATGTTCTCTTTTAGCCGGAATAGCCATTCTTTAACAGTTAAGGAAGGGTCAAGCAGTAGCTTCTTCTAAGTTAATACTATAGATGTAATCTAGGTGCGGATCTATTAAAGATAATCTTCCTATCTTAGGAAATACTTTATGTCCTAGTTATAGTATCGTCTACTATTCTCGTACGCTCTCTGTTAATTCGTTGAGAGCTATATATATAAGGTTGCATTCTCGTTAAAATCTATAACCTTTAGATAAGGTGGTTTTTTAAGTAGACCTTCTTAAGGTGCTTCTATGGCTGGGTTAACGTGGGCCCAAATTTACTAATCTATGACGGCTTGGAGTTGCTATAGCCATTATTCCCAGTCTTCTGGCTTATTGAGAATAATCGTAGTTAATAAACTCGACGTTAGTGGAGTCATTTTAACTAATAGGCAAAGGAGGAATTAAGATAGTATTTTGTTATTAGGATTATCCTTATCGTTAGGATCGTCCTTATTATTAGAATTATCCTTTAATAATTAAGGTAGAATCTCGTGGAATCTTGTGGAATCTCGTGGAATCTCGTCCTGTAACAATTAAGGTAGGATTTCTGTTAGAGTCTGCGTCTTAACAATAAGGTAGAATTTCTTTAAACGATTAAGTAATAGCTGAATAGCTTCTTAAGTCGGCGGACCAGGCTTATAACTGTCACGAAATTCAGATAGAGGGGTTCATTAATGCAATGGGTTGATTAATTGATGATCTTGACTTAATTATTAATTAATGTCGATGATTTTGACCTAGGGCCCCTAGGGCTCTAAAGAGATTTATAATGCACGTGCCCTATGTACGTGACTCGTGCACGTGTCCCACGCCTTAGAGAATACAGATTATCTGACACAAATAGCCTCTATAGTAAAAATAATTTAAATCTTAAAAGATTCTACTAGTTTCCTAAACTTAGCTAGTATTAACTTCTTACTAAATAATAAGGTTGTTTAATGGAATACGGCTATAATTAAGCGAGTAATATTCTTAGTATATTAAGTTAGATATAGCTATTATAGGTACTTAAATATACTTCTATACGCCTCTATAGCTTAGACTCTAGTATTAAAGAATATAATAGTCTTTATAATTTTATGCGGAGTAGCTAAGCAGCTCCCTCTTTAAAAAACAGTAGGATTAATATATTTTTTAATAGTTAGAGGATTAATAGCCTATTAAAAAGGAAGCGGAGTGAGGTATATTTAGTAACTATATCCTTTAGTATCTAGCTAAGATAAAAGATAAGCTCTTTATGGGAAATAGAAGTCCGCTTAAGGTATATATTAGTATTACTAAAGCCTAAGGACTTCTTTACTGTTTCTAATGTTTCTAGATCTAAAGTTATAGAATAGGTAAACTATAGAACTAAGTTTCTAATTAGATTGCGCATATAGCGTAGCTATATATACTTAGGGTGAAACTTCTTGCCCTATTATAGAATAAGATAAGCTTTATTAATAATAACTAAGGCTAATTACTTCTTAAACTTAGGGTCTTTAAGAAGATTATAGAAAGATGGTATACTAGTAAGCTTAGGAGTAATAAAGATATAAGTATATAGGCCGGCTCTTACATTCTTAAGCGCTTTATCTATATCCTTAATATTGGCGTTAAGGAGTAGCGTATTACTACTAATCTAATTAACCTTTTAAACTTACTCTTTTACAATCTTATTTAGAGGAAGAAATACTAGCAATATAGTATTTTTATAAAGGATTAAAATTACTTATATAATAAGGCTTTTACTAAGGCCGGTTTATATAATAAGGATAACATTAATATAATTATAGATTAGCCTCCGAATACAGGTTACCTATTTATTTTTTATATAGAATTTATTGCCGTATAGCAGTGATATAGCACCCTAAATTGCGTTATCTCGTGCTTAAGTTATTATATTAGGCTTCTTTTTGTCTTAGATTTTTCTCTAAGCTCTAACTACCCGCATCTTTAGTATATCCTAACTAGCTAAGCTAGTAGAAAGTTAAGGCATATCCTAGCTAGCCAAGCTAGTAGAGAGTTAAGGTATATTCTAGCTAGCCAAGCTAGTAGTAGGCTATTTCTCCCTTATAGTAGTTAAGTAGATTTTTTATACGGTCTGCATGCTAGTTGGCAAGTAGTATCTTAAGGCGTTTTCCATATGGCAATTTCTTTTTAATAGGTTCTAGTGGCTCTATACTAGATTGGGGGTAATAACCCTTATTTACAAAGAACGGTGTAAGTCCTATAGTAGTTAGGATGTAGTTATTTGCTATAAATTTACCTAGTAGAAGGTGATCTACCTAGTTATCTTAACTATAGGCAACTACCTATTATAGGTACGCTTTTATGCTAGCATTAGCATTTTCTAGTTGTCTAGCGGTTTTATAGTAGAAGAATATAGACATCTTAATAAAGATGCCAAGGCGTTAGTAGATTTGTCTCTATATATTAGAGTTAAACTATATGCCTTAGTCGGACATAATTAAATTAGGTAACCCATATAATTGGTAGACTTTATGGAGAAAGGTGTTAATAACGTCGCTAATGGCTACGCCTTTAGTTAGGACGTAGTGGCGCTCTTTTATAAGTTGGCATATTATTATAAGGATATTTTTATAGGTACGGCCCCGTCATTTACAGGGTAGTAGGTTAACAATAAAATTAATAGTAATATCTGCCCATTATCGTATAGGTACTAGTAAAGGGTATAGTAGTCCTTAGTACTTTATATTAAAGGCCTTAGCGCACTTATAACTATAATAGGCGCCTATAAAGTATTTAACTAAGTCTATTATTTTAGGCCAGAAGTAGTATTAGCTAAGAAGCTTATAGGTTCCTCCTTTACTTAGATGGCCGCTTAATTAGAGGTTATAGGCCATTTAGATTAGTTGCTGTTATAAATTTTCTAAGTTGGGAATAAATAGGCGGCCTCTATAATAGAGCCTATTCTCTTTTACTTTTAAAGCTGCTATATTAATCTAGCCTAAGCTTTAGAGGTTAGTAGGCATTATATAGGTGCCAGCGGTCTTTACGGTAATAAGTTAGTGCAGTAATAGGTTAACAAAGGTGTTATATACCGTAGTAATAAGCTTATTAATTTTAGGAGGTAACTCTAGTTCTATTATATAAAGCTAAGGTATAATTAGCTCTATTATAGGTAGTATACCTAGGGCCAAATTTTATGCTTTTAGAATTATCTGTTATTAGAACTGGTTACAGGGGTTATCTTTAGACTAAGGAAGGTCTTATAAGCGGCGTATTAGGCTATTAGGCTTAGTACCTTATACTCCTAGCCTATATACAATTTTAAAGTTAAAACTAGAGAGAAACTTATTCTAGCGTGCTTAGTATTAGTTTAGCTATTTTATAGTTATAAAGTATTTAAGGTTGCGATGGTTTGTAAGGACTTTAGTTGGCTAGTTAGGTTCTGCTAAGAAGAGTTCCAGTTAGAATTCCTTAAACGCTTATATAATAGCAAGGAGTTCTTTATTATAGATTTTATAATTATATTCTTATAGTATAAGCTTAAACGAGTAAAATACAACTAGGTAGAGGAGGCCGTTATTACCTATCTAGAAAAGAACGCCTGCGTTAATATAGTCCAAGGAGTTAGTTTTAAGATAGAGTTATCGTCCTAGTATAAAATAAGCTAAAATAGGTGTTTTAGTAAAAGTATCTTTAAGGTCTTAGAACGCCTTCTTATATTTAGATATCTAGGTAAAATATAGATATGTTTTTCTTCCTTTTATAGAAAGGCCTTTTATTTATATTATTACTATAAGTAGTACTACAACACTTAAGAAGTTGTATATAAACTTTTAATAGAAGTTGGTAAAACTAAGGAAGGCTTATACGTCCTTAATGCAATTAAGGGTTTGCTATTTGGTAATTATATATACCTTTTTAGGGTCTATATAGACACCCTTAGTAGTAACAATTAGTTTAAGGTATTTTACTTCTATAACTAATAATTCACACTTCTTTAAGTTAATATAAAGTCCTGCGTCCCTAAGGCACTATAGGACTTTTTAAATATACTTAGTATGCTTAGAAGGGTCGTTGCTATAAATAAGTATATTATCTAGGTACGCAGAGTAGAAGTCATTAAGGTAGTCCTATAAGGCGTTATTAATATAGCTTTAGAAGCTGCCTAGGCTATTATATACGCTAAAGGGCATAATAGTATATTTAAACTAGCTAAAGCGTAATATAAATGCGGTTTTCTATTTATTACCTTCCTATATTTAGAGGCGGTTAAAGGCGGCAATAATATTAAGCTTAGTATAGATTTTGGCTTAGCTAAGCCGTTTAAGAGTCTTACGTATAAGCGGTATAGGGTATTAGTTCTTAATTATAATAGCGTTAAATCCTCTATAATTAATGTAGAATTAAATACCTCCTCCTAGCTTCTTAGTAAGGAGGATAGGGGCGGCTACTAGGGATATACTGGGATAAATAAACCCTTTGTTAAGGTACTTATTAATATACTTTTTAACAACTAGAAGTTTATCTTTTAATATTAGGTAGGGTCTCTTATAGGGTAGCGTTTTTCCTTATTTAGTATTAATAGTATAGTTATTAGGTTAATATAGGGGGAGTATATCTGCGCTCTTTTATAAATATATGTTAATAAAGTTATAATACCTCTTAGGGAGGAGCTTATGGAGTTCCTTATTAGTAAATCCTTTTTTAAGCTTTATAAACTTCTTAAAGTCTAAAGGTAAAAGTCCGTAGAGTTCTATAGGGGCATTGTTTTCTAAGAGGTTAACTATATCTATCCTATTACTATAGAGGATATGGTCCTATTCTTTATTAAGCTTATATAGTTATAATTAGGAGGCTGCGGCAACGGTCTAGCCTTTCCTATATGCTATGCGGTAGAAGGCTGCGGCACTTATATAGTGGTAGTTAGTTGTAGGTAGGGTAATAATAGGTTCCTTAGGTTAATATCCTAGGGAGTAGGTAAAGGCGGCTAGGCTATACCCTAGGCAAGTCTCTCTACAGTATTTAGAGTTAAAGGTTACTTCTTTCTTTTTCCAGTTAATAGCAGGGTTGTATTATTTAAGCTAGTTCATTCTAAGGATAATAGGGTAGTTAGTAAGTAGTATAATATAGGCCTAAAGCTCTTCCTGGTGCCCGTTTATGTCTAGATAAAGTTATACTATATAGGTAATCTTCTATACAGTATAACTACTATTAGCGAGTTATAGGGCGCGGGCTTTAGTAAGAGGTAAGGTAGGTAGGTTATAAGTACATATAAATTAGGTGTTTATAAATTTATTAATAGCTCCGCAATTAATTATAGAACAGCTTTTATATTATTTTTTAGTAGTAATTCCTATTATAGGTAAAACTATCTATTTTTATCTGTTTATCTTTACTAAGTTATTTATTAAGTAGGCTAATATATAGATCCCCTTATTATTAAGGCATCCCAGCCTATAACTTAGGGCTAGGACTTAGCGTTTTCCATTTCTATATCTAACTTTACTGTTATTACTGCGTCTTTATCTTGTATAGTAGTAGTATATAGTAATATATTTGGTATTTAAGGTACTAGGTTAGGTATCAGGCGGCAGCCACTAAACCTAGCTATTAGGCAGTTTAGGCTATAGCTATAACAGCCTTCTTAATGGCATCTATAGCAACACTTTAGCTTCTAGAGTAGCTTATATTCTCCGTCTAGTAGCTTCTATAGGAAGGTTAGTATAGAGAGGTTGATATTAGGACTAGTAGTATTGCTTAGGGTAATAGGCGTTAGTAGTTTAGTAGGTCCGAAGGGCTTCTATAGGGAGGTCTTTAGGTAGGGGTTTATAATAGTAATTTAGTTTAGCCGTTGTTTAATCTTTTATAGGGCTGCTACCATATTATAAATATTATTATAGTTGTAACTGGCGGCTGCGTAACTAAGGTAATAAGTAACTTTTTTAAAAAGATCTTCCTAGTTTTTAGCATCGTCTTAGATAAGGACTCTAGTATATTTCTAAAATTTAACATAGAACTTGTTAAATAATTTAGTAGGACTTATCTTTAGGGCATATAGTTTAGCTTAACTAGTGGCCACTAGGTTATAGTCGCGGTATATTTAGTTAAGGTCCTTAAGGGCTTCCTAGTAAGACTGCCACTTTTAGGGACTACTAGTCTCCTATTAAGCAAAGAGCCTATTAAATAGAATGCCCTTTATTCGCCTAATAATATAGCCAATCTTAGCATCTTCTATAGGGAAAAGGTAGGCGCTTTAGGTTAGTTTCTTATAGACTTATATCTTTTAGTAGCTATATTTCTTATAGTTACCCTAGAAGATTAGGGGGTCAGGATAGCGTATATTAGACTCTATAGTAGCAGTTTAGGTAGATAAGGTTACTAGGGGCATAGAGACTTAGGTAGCGTTATATACAGTAAAGGGGTGTCTAGTATTGTTACAAATGTGCTTATTAAGCTAAGATTATAGGTATTTAATTATACCCTCTCTTTCTATAACTGTAGTAATAAGTATAATCTTAGCCTTCTTTAATTGTTAGACGTCGTGTTTAAATACGCGGAGGTCGTCTTTAATCTCTTAGCGTATTATTACGGAACCTGACCGCAGGGGCCTCTATAGAAGAACCCCGTGCTCTTGCGTACACCTCGCGTATAGCTTATATTAGCTACACGAGGGTATATTACCTCCTTACGCCCTCGACCCTTACGATTGATCGCGTAACGTCTTGTAGACTCCCTAAATATATACGCTTTATAGCCATTGCCCGCGTTTTATAATATTACGTTGCGCCTTTTTCTTTACTGACGCTTAGCCTACAACCAATTCTACGTCTCTATAACACCGCAGACGCTACTAGAAGTAGCGTGTCCATAAGTTACCTCACTTTATACTTTTAGAGAATCAACAATAGTAAAACAAAATTCCTTACTAGCTACTATATTAAACTTAAAGAATAACCTAATGCCTATATTAAAACTACAACACCAATTAGTCCTAGGAGGATTTAATTTATTAGCCCTAGCTTTAACCCCTAAAGGGAAGCCTAGTGGCTTAAAAGACTACAATAACTATAAGGGGGATATTAATAATGTCTTATCCTTTATTAACTATATAACTATAAATAAACAAGCTAAAGGGCTATTACCTATTAAGATTAAGATATAAGACGTCGAAATATTTATAAAAATAGTAGTATAAGAACCTAATAAATACTACTGCCTTCTATAGAACTACTATCTAAAGCTTATATAAGCTAAGATGCGTACTACCTAAAATTATAATATTATCTAAGACCTATAAGCTTGTAAGGCGCTTACAGATAATATATTATTATTATTATTCATTGCTTAACGTCCGATTTGGATCCCTATTGGGCCCACGCGGACCACTCCTTATATATATGTGGGGAGAAAACTCTATTTAAGAAAACCCCGTGATCCATCTCCCCGCCTTTTAGGACTCGCCTGCGGAGCGCCTATAAGGCGCCTACAAGTTACCTATAGTGCTCTACTACCTTACTTTTTAACCTCCTTAGGAACCACTGCTGCTGTAACAAGCCTACGGACGCGCTAGTATCGCAAACTTTACTCTACTACTGTAGAGTCATTAGGGGGCGCCCGTTGCTCGCCCCCCTACCCTCTATTACCATTTCCTTTGCAACCTAGAACTGGTTTAGTACATTTTGGCTAATAAGCCACTGGGCAACCGCCTTAAGGCCTTTTTATATTAAGAGCAGTGTATTATAGTTCTCTATGCTAGCTACTAAGAGTATTGCTTCCTAGTTGGTGTATAAGGGGCATAACAGTATTACGTGTTTTGGTGTCTGTCTTAGCCAGCTATATTTGTATTTTAGGCTACCTACTAGGACACCCGCCTAGTAGAGCCAGTCTTTTAGTCCTATTATTCCTGTTCTTAAGAGTGTTACCATTATATTTTCTGCCTTTATTAGGCCTTTTTGGAGCCCTAAAGTGTTTACTCCCCATAGCGTTAACCATGCTACGGCTTAGGTTCCTCTTGCCTTAGTTAGCCTCTATACCTTTAACTCCCATACGCCTCTCCAGCGTTAGCCTAGCCAGTATTATATTGCGGTAGATGGTTTCCTAGCACTCTTTTATGCTCTACTTTAGCTCCTTTCTCTCTCTTACTGCTATCTTTACTGGCCTCTTACGCGTCTCCCTTCCTCCTCTATATAGGCCTGGGCCCTAAAGCAGCACTATTTTTCTTCTGCTTTCTTTACCTGTTTCTCTAATATATCTTCCCTACTTTAGGGTTATTAACTTGTTCTCCTATAAGGCGCCCTAGGGTCCCTCCATAGTTTATTTAGGCGTGTCTTAATATACTTTATAATATTAGAGTTGCGTTTATTTTGCGCCCTTTATATTGCAGCGGCTTTAATATATAGTTATAGGGGGGGAATATTGGCTTCCTTCTTAAGCAGTGCTATAGCCATTCGCTTATATCCGCCTATTATACTCTAGAGGCAGGCTGTTTAGACCTTTTAGAGTAGTTTAAGGAGCAATTTAGGGGGGCCTTTCTTAGATTCTCCAATGGCCCAAACACTGGACCTATACGTTATGGTTGGCCGGGCAACTGCTATATATAGTAGGCGTAACCTCTGGAAGCATGGACCCTATATAGAATTAACGATCCTAGATAATGTACTATACTTAGCCCTTATAGGCCGCTTGCGCCGCATATACGCTCCACCGGAGCTTGCTGTCTACCTATACTCCTAATACCCTTAGGCCCTAAACTAGTTAACCCCCAAAGCCTTAAATGTAAATTATATACTAGAGATCTGTAGATTGGTTACGTTTTCTTATAAAGTGGATTAGCTAGTATTTCTCTAGTAAGAATTAGACTCTATGTCGTCTTACCTATTCTGTATAGGTGTTATAAGCTTTCTCTAGTGTTCTGCAGTTCTCTACGGCTATTAGCCTATATATAATTAGGTTTATGTCGTTAATAAAGCCTATCCCCTAGGTCGCCCCTTCCTTAAAGGAGTTAAGCAGGTTGCTTATAAAGAAAAGGAAGAGTATAGGCGAGAGGGGTAATCCTTGTGGTATTCCTATTATAACTGCGATAGGGGGGCTCTAGTATCTGCTAAAGACTAGTAATGTTTCTTTCTAACCTGTAAACCCTTAAACAAATTATATAATCTATTCTAGGAAGCCTTTTGCCCTAAGGATATATAGAAGACGCTTATGGGGTATGTTATTATAGGCGCCACTAATATCTAGGCTAAGTATTAATACTACAAAGTCCCTTCGCATCGCCTATACGGATTTAATAGTGGTAGCGAGTAGCATAAGAGCTAATAGTATTAAGTAGTTCTTTCTTGCCCCTATTTGGCTTTGTGGTAGTAGGGCATATTCCTTAGCTATATCTACTATGTGGTCCGCTATTACCTTTTCTAAGATCTTACTAAGGGTGTTTTCTAAGGCAATAGGGCGGTAGCTTCCTAGGATTAAGTAATCTACTTTACCTTCTTTCTATAGGACAACTGTCATTATAGATCTTCTAAGTTGCGGGTAGCAGCCTATGGCAAAGCATGCCCTGGCTACGTCTGTAAGCTAGGGTACTATAAGTAGTCTATAGGTTTTTAAGGCCTTATTTAGAATCCTATCTGGTCCTAGTACTATATTATTTAAAAGGCGGCTAATAGTTCTAGCTATTTCCTCTATTATTATGTCGCTGTTAACCCTTAGGCAAGTTACCAGTGTTTTACCTATAATATTACTGAGGTCTGCTAGAGCCAGTTAGGGGAAGAACCTTTCTATAAGGATCTTTACCTTTTTATCGTTATTGTTAGTAGCCTATAACTCCCCTACTCTTTATAGGGGTGGTAGGTATAGGTCTTCTACTAGGCGCCCTGCCTTTTTCTTTACCTATTTCGCTATAGCCTAAAGGCCCTTATTATAGGGGAGGCTCAGGTTAAAAGTGTGCTTATTTATAAACCATCTCCAGTTATTCCTTGCTTCTTTCTTTAGGGTATTCTTTAACTAGTTTCTTATGTCTTTATATTATCTCTCGTCTTTAGGGTTATGGCTGCTTATATATTTCCTTCTTGCTTGTTATTAGCTAGCAATAAAAACCGCGCATTGTGCAGACCATATATATCGCACATAGGGGCCCGGTTTTAAGACTAGGTAGTGCTCTTCTAGCCTATTTTTAATCACTGCCTAGATCCTTTCTAGTCTTTAGTTGATTTCTTTAGGGGTGGCTAATAAGCCTTACTTGTTTAGTATTGGGTGGATTTCTTCTAGGTCTTAAAGTTATTGTTTAACTATATTAAGGAAGCTATCTGTCTTAAGCTTCCTTATTGCATATCTTTTACTACTTAGTTGCGCCTTAATATCCAAATCTAGCTGTATCTAGATAGGGATATAGTCTAAAACAAGTGCCTATTCTTCTTTAGGGTTGCACCTTTTAAGTCTCTAGTATAGGCCTTCGTCCATAAATATAAGGTCAATTATACTTCTAAAGGTTCCTCGTTGCCATATAGTTACTCCTGGGGGGGTAGCTAACTTAAGGCCCTAGGTGTCCATAGCTCTTAGTAGGCACTCTACCTATTATTTAGCAGTAATATAGATACCCCCCTACCGCAGGTGGTAGAGGTTTATATCTCCTAGTAGAATAGACTCTGTACCTTTAGTTTCTAGTAAGCTTATTACCAATATAATATTCTCTATTTATGGGACCCCTTTAACCCTAGGGTTATACACATTAATAATTTATACCGGTCCCCAATATATTTGGATTGTTATAACTATAATATCTGGGTTGACTGCCTGCTATAACTATAAGGATAGGCTAATAGCCTTGCTAATTATAAAGTACACGCATATAGCTGCTTTTGGTTTGTATGGGAGCTGGAATTCTTAGGGACAGTATATTAATTATATATAGGTATTGTAGTACGGCTCTTATATAGCAAGGATATAGTATTTCTCTGGGTCTAGACTGTCTAGTAAAGGCCTTATAAGACAGTGGTTTATATTGCCGCAGTTATACTATATAATGGATAGGTAGCGGACCCCTAGTAAGGGTCCTTCGCCTCTTCTTTATTCCTTGCTTCTTCTATTTCTACTTTCTCTAGGATGTTTAGAACTTCTATCTCTTATATCTATACCTGTCACGGGACACCCCCGTAACACCTTACATACGTCCACCTGTTTCCACCGACTGAACAACCGAAGACCGACTACGAGACGGCAATCTGACAGCAATCTGCCGTATTCCGCCGCAATCTGCCGTCTCTACTGTCGGAGTTGCTAACTGGCAACTTTAAGGACCTCTAACTGCCGAATTCTGCCAAGTTCTACCAGAACCGCCACCTAAGCTCTACCCTGCCCGTGCGTAGCATAGTACCCGTTAACCTAGCAACTAAGCAAATGTTATATACCCTTTTTCCCCTATTTCCTACTTTCCTTTCCTTACGCAACGTCTTGACTTTATTATATAGTTTATATACATAGCTTAATAATATCTACTTCGCTATATATTATTATCACTTATGCTCACTCTGTAATACTATATTGCGTTAACCCTATATACTACCCTCTGAAATACAGAACAACCCCAAAGCCCCTATAATAGCCGTTAGCATTATATCCGCACTCTAAGAACAATTGGTAGAAATACAGAAGTCCTTTATGGACGCCCTTGCACAGAACTAAGCTACTTTAATTTAATAATAAGCCGAACAAGAAGCACGATACTAGCAATTAATTAAAGACCTCCAAGAAGAAATCCGCACCCTTAAGATGCCTATATTAGGGCCCTAAGACCAAACACCATCTCTAGAGATAAACACGCGGAACGAGAGCCCCGAACCTATAGTAGTTACTTACCCTAAACCAACTACTACACCACAACGATCTAAACAACTACTAGACCCTCCAATATTTACTAATAAACAATAAGAACTCTAATTATTCCTAAGCTAGCTTAAAAATAAGCTAACTAGTAACGCTAACCGCTACCTAACTAAAGCTAACCGACTCTGCTACGCCCTAAGTTGATTAGGAGGAGACGTAGCTAACCTTATTAAACCTCTTTAACCAAACTCAGTACCAAGCCTAATTGTACTTCTTAAAGCTATATATAGTAACCTGAACCGCTAAGCTACTGCTTAGAGAAAGATAAACTATATAACTTAAGGAATAAAAAGCTTCCTAGTATACTTCTCCAAATTCAACCGTTACGTAAAAGAAATAGGCTAGAACAACTCCGCACTAATTAACAGCCTTATTAAATCCCTAAGCCCCAAACTAAAAACCTCCCTAATAGGTATAGACCTACTAGGAGCTCTTAACGCCTACGCAAACGTTATCAATAAATAATATAATAATATACTACGCTTGACACTAAAGTCCGCTCCTTAATATAATATAACAAACCCGTAAATATCTACTAAGTTATCATCTTAGCCTAAGCACCCTAACGCCATGGATATTAACACTAGAACCCTAGGATACGCCCCACTAGGGTCCTCTAAATAAGAACGATATACTAAGCTAGGCCTCTATTTTAAGTGTAGAAGTAGCTTCTACCTTTCCAACCACTACTCCGTTCCTATACCCTAACGCGAATTACGAACGGCTAACACCAGCAGCCATTTACCGCATTAATCCTCTAGTTACCGACCCCAATCTCCACCTAGTTCCAGCCCTATATCTAGTAAGTACCACTTACGAGGACGAAGCTACAACTAACACACTATAAGAACTCCACCCTAATTGCCTCTAAAAGGAAGGTCCTAGAGCTAAGTCGCTCTCTAGAACAGCGCTGCCTCAGGATCTCGTTAAATGCTTTAAATGTTATAAACTCTGACTCTTAGAATCGCAGCATAACTATTAACTGTCGTCTTCGGCAGAATAATTAATAGGTTAATGCTTAAGTCCTAATTAATACAGGAGCCAGTAGCACAGGATTTATTAACAAGATCTTTATATAAGATAATAGTTTTACTCTAACCCCCCTTAACCGGCATATTGATGTATTTGGATTTAATGGCAAATGCACTATCTTAGGCCGTATTACCTACGTAGTATTCCTAAGACTCTAATACCTAAACTATAAAGAACTAATTAAGCTTTTTATTACCACTCTAAGTTATTTAGTAATACTTAAACAACCTTAGATAAAGCTATATAAGGTAACTATTAATTAGGACAACCTTAAGCTTCTATTTACCACCTCCTATTGTAAGCAGAAGTGCCTTATAACTTGCTGCTTAAACCCCAAACCAAAATCTAAAAAATCCACTAGGATCTATTAGTCTAAAATTTCCACTAACATCTACCCTGCACCTAAAAAGTCTACTTAATTCTATTAAGAACCTAAAAATTATACTAAACCACATAAACCGACCCTAACTACTATACCACCCTAAACCAAGCAGAAGCCTAAACTTAAGCTTAATATACGAAAGTACCAGAAGAACTAGTATTCTACTATAAAAAGGATACTTAAAGAACCTAAATCTAAATCTAATACTAACTCCGTACCTAACACTAAACCTAAAGTTAAATAAGAAACAATAGATAATTAAAAGGAAGTTACCAGCTAGCAACTCGCCCCCCTTTCTACGGATATCTATATAATTAGAGCTACCCCGTTAGCACAACTTGCTAGGAAACCTAAACATACAATCTTTGCCGTTACAATAGCCGATATTAAAAAGGCCCTAGTACTAAAGAAGTACACTAACCCTGCCACAAAAGTACTAGTATGCCATCATAAGCATCTAGAAGTATTTTCATAAAAGAAAGCCAACAAGTTAGCGGAGCACCGACCATACAACCATAAGATCATACTTAAAGAAGGAAAACAACTAGGATTTAGACCCTTATACAGAATGTCCCAAAACGAACTCTAAGTATTACGGAAGTACTTAGACAAATACCTAAGTAAAGAATTTATCAGAGCAAGCTCTTTGCCTATAGCTGCACCTATAATCTTCGTTAAGAAACCTAGCAGCGGTCTACGCTTCTATATGGACTACTAAGCTCTTAACGCTATCACTATCAAGAATTGGTACCCGCTTCCGTTAATTCAAGAGACACTAAACCGATTAAGTAAGGCTCGCTATTATATAAAACTCAACCTTATCCACATATTTAACCGCCTCCGTATTACAAAAGGAGATAAATGGCTTATAGCATTCCGTACTAGATACGGACTATTTAAATACTTAGTAACGCCGTTCGGCCTTATAAATGCCCCGAGTTCATTCCAACACTTTATAAATAATACCTTATAACCTTACCTGGACGTTTTCTATACTGCTTATATCGATGACATCCTAGTATATAGCAATAACCTAGCTAAATACAAGAAACACATTAACCTTGTCTTAGAAGCCCTACGTGGAGCTAGACTATAATTAGATATAGATAAATGCGAGTTTTATAAAATAGAAGTTCTATACCTCGGACTTATTATCTCTATAGACGGCATACAAATGGACCCAAAGAAGATTAAAGTAATTATAAACTAGCAAGAACCCAAGAACGTTAAGGACATAAGAGCCTTTATAGGATTTGCTAATTTCTATTAACGGTTTATTGATAACTTCTCTGCCCTAGTTTTACCTCTTATGGCTCTAACCTAAAAGGACAAAGCCTTTATCTTTAACAAGGAATGCAAGAAGGCCTTTACCTATCTAAAAGTCATGTTTACTACCACACCTATACTCTAACACTTTGACCCGAACCAAAAGAGTATTATAGAAGCTAACTTATCTAACTACGTTACTGGAGGCATTCTGTCTTAGTATAACAAAGAAGGGGTACTGCACCCTATAGCATACTTCTTAAAACGACTAAGTTTAGCCAAATGTAACTATAAGATCTACGATAAAGAATTGTTAGCCATTATTAGATGTTTTAAACAATGGTAACCTAAACTAGAAGGCGCTGGATTTCTAATTAAGGTCCTTAGCAACTATAAGAATCTATAGTACTTTACAACTATAAAATAGCTAAGTTATTATTAAGCCCGCTAGTTAGAATATCTGTCTTAATTCCAATTCTTAATTATATACCGCCTAGGCGTTTAAGGTTAAAAACCTAATGCCCTAACTTAACGTTCACAAGACATAACAGCACAGGAAAAAGCGCGCGCCTACTATAAACAAACCCTACTTTGTCTCAAATTATTTAATCCCCTGGCTAAAGACCTTATAGTATACGTCCTTAAAATAACTAATTAATTAATTAAACAGATTATAATTAACAAATACCTAAATAATAAGTTTATTTAAGAGACACTCAAGCTAATTTAAGATAGCGTTAGATGCTCCAAAAAGATCTCTCTAAGTAAATATAAAGTTTGCGGAGACCGCTTATACTACCAGAACCGCCTAGTTGTCCCTAATTATAATAAACTTAAGCTTAAGCTCCTTAAATATGTACATGACCTACCAGTAGCCGGCTACCTAGGCTAAGGAAAAACCCTAGAGCTACTCTAACAGGAGTACTACTGGCTAAACATGCATAATATAATACAAAGGTACGTCTCCAGCTACTATACCTGCCGACGAGCCAAAGCTTCGCATAAGACATATAACGGCTTTCTAAAGCCACTGCCTGTTCCGGACCGAAGATAGAAGGATATCTTAATTGACTTCGTTGTTGATCTCCCTAAAAGTAAAGGCTGCACAAACATTATAGTAGTTATAGACCGACTATCTAAGATAAGACACTTAATTGCCTGCCCTAATATATTAGCACCTGCCGTTGCCCAACTGTTCCTAGATTATATATAGAAACTCTACAGACTCCCTAAAACAATCGTCTCTAATAGAGGCCGCTAGTTTATCTCGGTGTTTTGGAAAAAACTAACTACCCAACTCTATATTAAAGCACTATTATCTACGGCATATTACCTAGAAACGGATAGTCAAACGGAACGTGCAAATGCTATAATGGAACAGTATATTCGGATATACACGTCGTATCTACAGGACGACTGGATGGACTGGCTTACATTTGCTAAGTTTACTGCAAATAACTCCGTCTTAGAAACCACAAAGGTCTCCCCATTCCTGGCTAATTACGGCTAGCACCTATAAATGGGTTTTAAACCCTTTAGTAATATTCCTCGTCTAGCTTATTAGGCCTTACAAATTGCAGAAGCAAACGAATTTGTAAAGAAAATAGAAGAACTACAGGAGTTTCTTATTAACGAAATAACATAGGCCCAGTCTATCTATAAAGCCGCAGCAAATAAGAACTAAACCCTAGCACTAGCTTACCAAATTAGTAACTTTGTCTGGCTAGACACAAGAAATCTAAACACGAAATAACCTACTAAGAAACTTAATTAGAAGAACGCTGGCCCTTATAAGGTTGAAAAAGTTGTCTTTTCTTATACCTACTAACTGAAGCTCCCTAATACGGTTAAAATCCACCCCGTATTCCATACGTTAGTCCTCTGCCCTGCCGCCCCTATATTAGACGCCCTGCCTGGATAGATCCAAGACCCTCCCCTACTAGTTAAAATAGATGGTGAGGATGAGTACCTTATTAAAAGAGTTAACAACATTAAGTATAATAAACGGAAACGCAAATATATATACCTTATAAAATGGAGAGGTTTTACTAAACCCTTATAGGAACCTGCCGACTCTATAGGACTTACACAAGCCGTAGAAGACTTTTATAAACTCTACCTAGAACTACTACAGCCCCATCTCGCAGATGCTCGAGTTTAAAGGGGGGGTATTATCACGGGACACCCCTGTAATACCTTATACACGTCCACCTGTTTCCACTAACTAAATAACCGAAGACTGACTACGAGACGGCAATCTAACAGCAATCTACTGTATTCCGCCGCAATCTGCCGTCTCTACTGTTGGAGTTGCTAACTGGCAACTTTAAGGACCTCTAACTGCCGAATTCTGCCAAGTTCTACCAGAACCGCCACCTAAGCTCTACCCTGCCTGTGCGTAGTATAGTACCCGTTAACCTAGCAACCAAGCGAACGTTATATACCCTTTTTCCCCTATTTCCTACTTTCCTTTCCTTACGCAACGTCTTGACTTTATTATACAGTTTATGTATATAGCTTAATAATATCTACTTCGCTATATATTATTATTGCTTGTGCTCACTCCGTGACAATACCCTAGTCGCTACTTATTTTATATAGAGCTTTCTATTCCCGTGTCTTATATTTCTACTAGCGCTTCTATATCTAAATCTGTTATTATCTCCGGTTCCTCCCCTATTTTTACTAGCTGGCTATATGCCCTTTATAGGTCGACTGCAAATGTTATATTTGCCGTATTAAATCTAATTCTTAATTATTTTGGTCTTGAGCTTGCTATAGCTGTCTATAAGGGTCTTTCTATAGGGCGTCCTCTCCCTTGTGTCCCCTATAACCCTTATATCCCTATACGGTCTAGTAATATTACGCAGCGCCGCTTCTAGCCTATTAAGGCCTGGGATGGCTAGCCTAGCCCCCTAGTACTAAAGGTGGGAAACGCTGGGAAGGCACCTACGTCCCCCCAGCTTATCGCCTATTGTTTCTATTTATATAACCTAGCGTATAGTTATTCCCGTAGCTATTAAGCCCTTACCTTCCGCCTCCTATATTTAATATAGTTTTCTCTCTCCTACGCCTTATATATGCTTTAGTAGCAGTTTGCGCATTTTATTTAGTCTTAATTTAAGCAGTATCTTGTATTATGGGGGCCTGTATAGTGGCCGCAGCACACCTATGCTGCGTACATAGATTGGGTGTGTCCCCATTATACACAGCAGTAGCATCATTCTAGGCGTAGTTTGTGGTTATAGAGCCTTACGTTGTATATAAGGCCATTTATAATTATTCCTTTTTAGATAAGGAGTTTTTGCATTCCTAGTGTATATATGCTAATAATAAGGGAGCCGTGCGTTTGACTGGCGTCTCCCTAGCAAGTCTCTAGCGACCCTTATATCCTCTTATTATTCTTGTTGTTTGCTTAGTTTGCATTTTCCTATTAAAGCCATTGGATTCGGGTAATCTTAAGGCCTAGTATAAGGCGTTCTGTTTGTTTTACTATCTCCTATATAGTTACTATATTATCTGCCTAGCGTCCCTTTTCTACCCTAAGGCTTATAGGAACCGCTAGGACTTTGACTGGGTAGTCTTCGCGAAGCACTTTTATGCTAATACGTTCTCCTAGCCTGTCCCCTGCCCTTATGGCTCGTTCCTTTGCCTATTGGTCCTTTAGGGTGACTCTAATATCTCCGCTCCTAAGGTATTGGACTATAACTGCGTCATAGACCTCTTTATAAATCTCTAAAAGGACTTCTGTTTCTAATTGTCCCCTAAGCCCCTCTGCTTTTTCTGTGTTTGGTCGTATTATAATTATATACCCGGTTATTATCTTAAGGGGGGTGGGTTCCCTATGCTATAAAAGCGCGGCTACGGCGGCCCAGGTGCGGTTCGCCGGTAAGGGGGGGTTTTGTTTGTTTTTAATTTTGCTTAGCCGTTGGAGGATTTAATCAAGGGTTTGCTAGAGGGGCGCCTGGGGTTCGCTAGACTGGCGGAGCCATTCTGCTAGCTGTATTAGTTCGTTATGGCTGATGGTTACTCCCCCTACAGATAATATATACTAAGACATTAAAGACAACCTTTATGCGTCTAAATGCAATATCTAACAACTAAAGAAGGCTAAGATTATACTTATTGCTATAGTTACTAAAAGAGAGGGTATAATTAAATACCTACAATCTTAGCTTAATAAGCACATTTATAATAATACTAGATACCTTTTTACTACATATAACGCTACCTAAGTCTTTACGCCCCTAGCAACTTTACCTACTTAATACTTAATAGAAGGTTAGCGCTAAGCAGCTTTACCTAATAGGAACCTCTACCACAGTAGCAATAATAATAAAATCTATAATAGTTAAACCTAAACTACCACTATAGGGTTTAATACACGCTACCTTAATCCCCCAATCTTTAAGGGTAACTGTAAGGAATACAGCCACTAGAAAATATAAATCTGTAAGAAACTAACCTAGAGCGCCTACCTTTTCCCTATAGAAAATACTAAGATTAGCTATATTATTAGACAAATAAAGGGCATCCTATTTAATAGGCCTTTCGCTTAATAGGAGACTAGCAGTCCCTAAAAGTAGTAGTCCCACTAAAAAGTCCTTAATAACCTTAACTAAATATACCACGACTATAACCTAGTGGCCACTAGTTAAGCTAAACTATACGCCCTAAAGATAAATTCTACTAAATTATTTAATAAGTTCTATATTAAATTCCAGGAATATATTAAAGTCCTTACCTAAGACAACGCTAAAGACTAGAAAGACCTTTTTAAAAAAGTCACTTATCGCCTTAGTTACGCAGCCGCCAGCCATAACTATAATAATGTTTATAATATAGTAGCAGCCCTATAGAAAATTAAACAACGGTTAAACTAGATTACTACTATAAACCTCTACCCAAAAACCTCTCTATAGAAGCCCTCCGGACCTACTAAACTACTAACGCCTACTACCTTAAGCAATACCACTGGTCCTAATATTAACCTCTCTATACTAGCCTTCCTAAAGAAACTACTAGACAAAGAGCGCGAGCTACTCTAAAAGCTAAGGCGTTGCTATAAATACTATTAAGAAGGCTATTATAGCTATAGTCTAAACTACCTAATAGCTAGGTTTAGCAGCTGCCGTTAAACACCTAACCCTACGCCCTAAACACTAAATATATTACTATGCGCCGCTACCACATAAGACAAAGATGTAGTAATAGTAGTAGAATTAGACGCGGAAGCGGAAAACACAAAGTCCTAGCCCTAAGTTGTAGGTTAGGACATTCTAATAATAAAGGGATCTATATATCGGCTTACTTAATAGATAGCTTAGTAAGAATAAAAGGATAGAAGCAAATAGTCTTACCTATAGAGGGAACTACTACTAAGAAATAATATAAAACCCATTCTATAATTAACTGTAGAGCTACTAATAAATTTATAAATACCTAATTCATGCGTACTTATAACCTATTTACCTTACCCCTCGCCAAAGCCTATACCCTATAACTCGCTAATAGTAGTTATACTGCACAAAAGATTACCTATATAGTATAACTCTACCTAAATATAAACGGACACTAGGAGGAGCTTTAGGCCTATATTATATTACTTATAAACTACCCTATTATCCTTAAAATAAACAAGCTTAAATAACATAACCCCGCCATTAACTAGCAAAAGAGAGAAGTAACCTTTAACTCTAAATACTGCAAAGAGATTCGCCTAGGGCACGGCCTAGCCGCCTCTATTTACTCCCTAAAATATTAACCTAAGAAACCCCTTATTACCCTACCTATAACTAACTGCCACTATATAAGCACCGCGGCCTTCTACCGTATAGCATATAGAAAAGGCTAAACTGTTGCCGCAGCCTCTTAATTATAACTATATAAGCTTAATAAAGATTAAAACTACGTCCTCTATAGTAATAGGATAGATATAGTTAACCTCCCAGAAAATAATACCCCTATAGAACTCTACAGACTTTTACCCTTAGACTTTAAGAAGTTTATAAAGCTTAAAAAAGGACTTACTAATAAGGAACTCCGTAAGCTCCTCCCTAAGAGATACCATAACTTTATTAATATATGCTTATAAAAGAGCGCAAATACACTCCCCCTATATTAACCTAATAACTATACTATTAATATTAAATAAGGAAAAACGCCGCCCTATAAGAGACCCTACCTAATATTAAAAGACAAACTCCTAGTTGTTAAAAAGTATATTAATAAGCACCTTAACAAAGGGTTTATTCGTCCTAGTATATCCCTAGTAGCCACCCCTATCCTCCTTACTAAAAAGCTAAAAGGAGGTATTTAATTCTACGTTAACTATAGAGGACTTAACGCTATTATAATTAAAAACTAATACCCTATACCATTTATACGCGAGACCCTTAAACGGCTTAGCTAAGCTAAAATCTATACCAAGCTTAATATTATTGCCGCCTTTAACCGCCTCTAAATACGGGAAGATAATAAATAGAAAACCGCATTCACATCGCGCTTTAGCCAATTTAAATATACTATTATACCTTTTAGCGTATATAAAGGCCCAGGCAGCTTCTAAAGCTATATTAATAACACCTTATAGGACTACCTTAATAACTTCTACTCCGCGTACCTAGACAATATACTTATTGATAGCAATAACCCTTTTAAGCATACTGAGCACGTTTAAAAGGTCCTATAGCGCCTTAGAGATATAGGACGTTACATTAACTTAAAGAAGTGCAAATTCTTAGTTATAGAAGTAAAATACCTTAAACTAATTATTACTACTAAGGGTGTCTGTATAACCCCTAAAAAAGTATATATAATTACCAGATGGTAAACCCCTACCTATATTAAGGACGTATAAGCCTTCTTCAGTTTCGCTAACTTCTATTAGAAATTTATATATAACTTCTTAGGTATTATAGCACTACTTATAGCAATAATATAAACAAAGGGCCTTTCTGTAAAAGGAAGAAAAATATATTTATATTTTATCTGGACGCCTAAATATAAGAAGGCGTTCTAAGACCTAAAAGATATATTTACTAAAGCACCTATCCTAGCTCACTTTATACTAGGATAACAACTCTATTTTAAGACTAACTCCTTAGACCACATTAACGCGGGCATTCTCTCCTAGATAGATAATAACGGTCTCCTCTACCTAGTTGCATTCTACTTATCTAAGCTTATACTATAAGAATATAACTACAAGATCTATAATAAGGAACTTCTCGCAATTATATAAGCATTTAAAGAATTCTAACTAGAACTTTCCTTAGTAAAACCTAACTAGCCAACTAAAGTCTTTACGGATTATTATAACCTTAAGTACTTTATAACTATAAAGCAACTAAATTAATGCTAAGCACGCTAGAATGAATTCCTCTCCGGTTTTAACTTTAAAATTATATATAAACTAGGAGTATAAGGTACTAAGCCTAATAGCCTAACACGCCGTTCGCAAGACCTTCCTTAGTTAGAAGATAACCCTTATAATTAATTCCAATAATAAATAATCCTAAAAGCACGAAACTTAGCCCTAGGCATACTACCTAAGACAGAACCAACCGCCCCTTAGCTTTATACTACAAAACTAAAGTTACCCCCTAAAATTAACAAGCTTATTACCGTAGTATATAATACCTCTATTAACCTATTACTGCATTAACTAATTACTATAAAGATTGTTAGCACCTATATGCTACCTACTAACCTTAGAAGCTTAGGCCAGATTAATATAATAGCCTTAGAAGTAAAAGAGAACAGGCTCTATTATAGAGGCCGTTTATTTATCCCTAACTTAAAAGACCTATAACAGCAACTAATCTAAATAGCCTATAACCTCTAATTAAGCGGCCACCTAGGTAAAGAAGGAACCTATAAGCTTTTTAGCCAATACTACTTCTAGCCTAAAATAATAGACTTAGTTGAACGCTTTATAAGCGCCTACTACGGCTATAAATATACTAAAGTATTTTATATAAAGTACCAAGGACTACTATACCCTCTACTAGTACCTATACGCCAATAGGTAGATATTACTATAGATTTTGTTATTAACCTACTGCCTTATAAATGATATAGCCAAACCTATAAGAATATCCTTATAATAATATACTGACTTATAAAAAAACGCCACTATGTCCTAACTAAAGGCATAGCTATAAGTGATATTGCCAACACCTTCCTCTATGAAGTCTACTAACTATATAGGTTACCTAACTCTATTACGTCTAACCAAGGCACATAATTTGACTTTAACATATAGAGGCGGATCTACTAACGCCTTAGTATCTTTATTAAGATATCTATATTCTTTTACTATAAAACTGTGGGATAACCAGAAAACGCTAACACTAGTATAAAGGCGTACTTATAATAGGTAGTCGCCTATAGTTAGAACAACTAGGTAGACCACCTTCTACTAGGTAAATTCGCAGTAAATAACTATGTCTTAGCCACTACAGGACTTACCCTATTTTTCGCAAATAAAGAATATTACCTATAATCCAGTATAGAGCCACCAGAGCCTATTAATAAGAAACTGCTATATAGAAAACGCCTTAAGATGCTACTTGCCGATTAACATGCAAACTATATAAAAGACCTACTTAACTACTATAAAGAAGAAATGGCCTGGGCCTAAGTAAAATAAGCTTACTTCGCCGACTATTATAAAACACCACCACTTAAGATGCGTATTGGCGACTAGGTATAGTTAGATATATATAATATCTCTACACAGAGACCTATAAAGTCACTTAATTATAAGAACCTTAGCCCCTACTAGATTAAACGAGTTATTAATAAAGGAGCTGCATATAAACTAGAGCTCCCGCCTGCCTTAGCTACCTATAAAATATAGCCTATGTTTTACCTATGGCTACTATACCTTTACCAGCCTAACCCTCTACTAGGATAAACACAGCCTAAACCCCTACTGGTACTAATCTAAGATAAAAATAAAGACAAGAACTATAAGGAGTGGACTATTAAATAAATTATTAACTTTAAATACTTTGGCAAAGGTAGAGGACGGCGGCTCTACTATAAAGCTAACTATATAGGATTTAACATAGATTAGCCGGAATGGCAACTATAGAAAGATTTTAAAAATATAAAAGATTTAATTAGTAATTTCTACTATGTAAACCTATAGAAGCTAGGCCTAAGCAGAGATTTCGTACCTAATCCCCTATAGGAGCCGTTACAGCTAAATTGTTATACATTACCATTACGTAACTACTCTAATAAAATGTTAAGGAACTTTAACCGCCAGTTAAAGTTGTCTAATTAGTTAGATTCTAGACGCTAAGGAGAAGCCAGCTAATTAGGATTTTCTATCCCTAGGATAGAAAATTGCTATTAGCTTGCTTGCTACTAGCGCCTTAGCAACACCCTTACACCTTACCAAGTCCCCAACAGCCTCCTTTCCCTCTATAGCCTAGACCTTTGCATAGTAGCAACCTATAAGCTTTAAGTTAAAAGCACCTACACAAGCCCGTTACACCTATAACGATATTTCTTCTTCTAAATACCCTAAGCATTTCCCCCTATATATATATAGTAACCACAGCGTCGCCAGAGCTCCGCCTTAATAGAAGGGGGGTAGTGCTATAGAACCTAACTATAGGGGCCTCTATAGGAGAACCCCATGCTCTTGCGTATACCTCGCGTACAGCTTATATTAGCTACGCGAGGGTATATCACCTCCTTACGCCCTCAACCCTTACGATCGATCGCGTAACGTCTTGTAGACTCCCTAAATATATACGCTTTATAGCCATTACCCGCGTTCTATAACACGTATATTATTAGCAAGCGCCTCACAAGCTTATAAGTCTTAGATAATATTATAATCTTAAGTAGTACACATCTCAGCTTATATAAGCTTTAGATAGTAGTTCTATAAAAGGTAGTAGTATTTATTAGGTTCTTATACTACCATTTTTAAAAAAGTCTCGGCGTCTCGTATCTTAATCTTAATAGGTAGTAGCCCTTTAGCTTATTTATCCGTAGTTATATAGTTAATAAAGAATAAGATATTATTAATATCTACCTTATTAAGGTTGTTATAGTCTTTTAAGCCATTAGGCTTCCCTTTAGGGGTTAAGGCTATAGTTAGTAAATTAAATCCTCCTGGGATTAATTGGCGTCGTGGGTTTAATATAGGTATTGGATTGTTCTTTAAGTTTAACATAGTGGCTAGTAAGGAATTTCGTCTTACTATCGTCGGTTCTTTAGAAGTACGAGGTGGGAGACACGCTACTTCTGGCAGCGCCTGTAGTATCGTGGAGACGTAGAATTGGTTGTAGGCTGAGCGTCGGTGATAAAAAAGGCGTAACGTAATGTCACGGGACGGGGTCAATGGCAGCTGAACGTATGTATTCGAGGAGTATACAAGACGTTGCGCGATCGATCGTAAGGGTCGAGGGCGTAAGGAGGTAATATACCTACGCGTAGCTGACGTAAGCTGTACGCGAGGTGTACGCGAGAGCACGGGGCTCTCCTATGGAGGCCCCTACGGTGGGATTCCGTGACAGTTCCAATCAGTACACGGCTATATGTAACAGTGAGCCAAGTCGTGCGAGCTAGGAGGTCGTGCGAGCTGGGGGATCCTACGAGCTAAGTGGTCGTGTGAGTAGGGTGGTCTGGCCTAGCGTCCCCTAATTAACGCCTAGCGTACAAATAGGGTATTAATAGGTTTAACAACTTCGCGGCTTTAATCCTGCGAGCTAGGCGATTCTATAAGCTTAGTGACTATGCAAGCTAGGTAATTATGGGAGCTGGATACTTGTGGGAGCTGGCCGATTTGTGTATAAACAGCCTAAGAGTTAGCTGTTGTAAAATACGGTAAATAAGTAATTAAGCGGCTTGTCTATGATAAGCTGCGCCATATGTAGCTCAGTCTTTCCGTCAACCATATGCTCCCATAGTCCCATCTAATTCAGTATATCTTGACAAGGGTGTGGCCGGTGCGGGTCGGCCGCCCTCCCTGTAGTGATGGCGACATGCAGTGCTAAACCACTTAGATATTTAACGGTAATCACTCGCAAGCACGCTTATGCAGCTAGACCAGCTCCGCATTGCTCTAGTTTTATAGTCCGAAGTTGTCGCTCTACACAAGAACAATAGCTTTTCTGGGGTCCTAGCTAGCCCTAATTACTAAATCTCTTCTCGACCACGGCTGAGTAAGTTACGAGCATATAACCCACTAAATTAAGTCCCGTTACCATGTCCTCTATCTGCTACTTATTTAGAGCTTCAAGTGACGACTCTGAGTTCGGATGCTGGGGCCTAAGGATCTGCTTCAGTAGCTGAAGGCATGTTTTTAATAATAAAATAGCCTTAGAACCTGAACGTAAATGCGAGGTTAGCCATGCTGGTCAGCGTCTCTAGATGCTCCGGCCCAAGCACCCTCCCTCTCGTCTCCATCACTTGCACCTCCAGCTCTTCGGCGTCGTTCCACCGCCCTTGATTGCTGTATGTCAACGCCAGGCTGACCATGCTGCTCAGCGTGTTTGGATGCTCCACCCCAAGCATCCTCGAGCAAGTCTCTAACCCTTTTGCTTGCAGCTCTTTGGCCCCGTTCCACTGCCCTTGATTACTATACGTCGACGCCAGGTTCGCCATGCTAATCAGTGTGTCTGGATGCTCCGCCTCAAGCACCCTCTTTCTCGTCTCCATCACTTGCACCTCTAGCTCTTCGGCCTCGTTCCACTGCCCTTGAATGCTGTACGCTCAACGCCAGGTTGGCCATGCTAGTCAGCGTGTCTGGATGCTCCGCCCTAAGCACCCTATTTCTCGTTTCCACCACTTGCACCTCCAGCTCTTCGGCCTCCTTTTACCGCCCTTGATTCTTATATGTCGACGCCAGGTTGGCCATGCTGGTCAGCGTGGAAGGATGCTCCGGCCCGAGCACCCTCTTAAACGTCTCCATTACTTGCACCTCCAGTACTTTAGCCTCGTTCCACCGCCCTTAATCCCTATATATCGACGCCAGGTTGCCCATGCTGGTCAGTGTGTCTGGATTAAGATCAAACAGAGTCTGAGCTATTTAGAGGACACCGGTAAGTGATTCCAAAGACAGACTTAATGTTTGTTCTGGGGCTAACAGCTCGCCGTCTTGTTGCTCATCTTGTTCATTGCGTCAGTCCTAGCCTTCTCGTATTGTTTCGTCTTAATCCAATTAATTATAAACGCAATACAAAAGACAACTAGAACAAATACCACAGCAACCAAAGGCCCAACAATAGAGAAGACAGTGAAGCCGTATGAGGCAGACTGGAAGCTATTATTCTCGGCTAGATCATTAGTTGCTAACCCCACTTGCATAGCTGTTAGGACAATGGCCAGGTACGCTATAGCTGCCGCTAGCCATGCGAAATTGTCCTGGAGAAAGCTGCTATACTGACTATACTGGGCCCGGTACCCTTTTAGTAACGCCAGCTGAGTGATTCGGTATATCATGTTCAGACGACTGAGCCGAAGCTCGCCGTACTTGAACCGTTCGTTAATCTGCTCGTAAATTTTTCTGTTGTTGAGAATTTCCTTCACGAGAGTCTTCCAGCCTGACCAGGTTACCTCTTTCGGTAGGAGACGTTTCTCTTGCGCGATAAAGTAATCGCTTTCGTGGGAAATGAGCGCGGCGTAGGAGAATAAAAATCCTAAAGAGTATTTCCTGAGGCGAAGGCTATCGCATTTAGCAGTTTGGGCTCGTCCATCGTTTTGTGATAACGATAAACAGGCACATTCGAACGTACATGCCAAATGCTCTGTCCAAAAGTCGGGCTCAAGTAGGAAGCGGGGAATTGGCTTAATAAATATTCGACCACTTGACCATACCAAATGCATATCCATGTGCTCGGTGATAGTAATCTCTCGGCCAAGTAAGTTTTGATAATGTAAACCGCGTGGAGGCGTTGGCTGGCCCACCATCCAAAGCCATCGATGAATATCATTCAGCCGTTGTACACCTAGCTCTTGATCGAGATAGTCAGGATCAACCTCGGGGGCAGCTATGTTGTCTAATTTTGTGCGGTAGGAGGCTGGGAGAAGAGAAGCGAAGGGCGGCTTTTTGCCCGGGGCCGAGGTAGACTTGTCCGAGCAGGATAAAGCACTTGGTGGATTTGGTCCGGACGAGCCCGGACGTGATCCATCGGGTCTTTCAGTGGCCGTTGTTACTGCGTTAAGAGGCGCAAGGACCCTGATAGTGAAGGGCGCGATCTATTTCGTTACCGAAGAATTAGTCATGGGACCCTTTGATCTTAGTGACTCGCGCAAAGGCGACTTACTCTTGTTCCGGGCATGAGCTCGTCTACATGGGGGTTTCGTGAGTGTCTGCAGTAGAATAATTATGATAGTACTGCCTGATGATCGGACGAATTGTTGGCTGTGGTAGGTGAGAAGCGTGTCGCCAAGGCCTCACAATGGGACTGAACAGCCATTTGGCGCCAAGCGGAAGTCGTCACGCCTGAACGCGAAGTACGATTAGGCCGTTGTCGCAATCCATGCCCTTTTGTCTTCACTGCTTTAGATCTCTAACACGGGCGGGCCACGGCATCCGCCCCGTGATCGCTTGGACGCTAAGATGGCCTGCACCAAGGAGACACTCAAACCAAACGGCCTCAATATCTGGTCGACCCCGCCGGAGGGAACTTCCGCCGTAGTGGAGTAAGTCAGGTCGGATCATAAGCATGCATCATCCTAACTCGCCAGTATCGTCATTGTTCAGGGATTAGGCCCACCCGTTCTATACCTGGGTTAAAATGGTGTCGCTAGCAGGGGCGTCCCAGCGTCGGCAACGATGGTCCCACCGTTTCTTTCGCAAACACAAAGAGGCACAGGACGATGCCAGCTCGGTCAAGGAGGTTATGTGGCCCCGGGATCTACTCCCGTTATCCTTTCCAGAGGCGCGCATTGCCACGTATAGTTACAAATCCGACTGGAGGGATCACACTATTAAGACCAGTTTGAGGCAATGCGGCGAACAACTCCTAAACGTCTTATTTCAACACCGGCGGCGTGCCAAGGTAAGTAGGTCAACGATCAAGCTCTCATCAACCGTAATGGCTAAGCCTGGAGAGCAGGAACGGCAGAGGCCGCTCGTCTTGATCGGACATAGTCTCGGGGGGCTCGTCGTCCAGCAGATCAGGCTGCCGTGACTGAAGAAGATAGCGATCGCACGCTGATAATACAGGCGCTCGTTATTGCTGTCCATCAACAAGCGTTTACCGACCTTCGCCTTTCCGTGGCGGGCCTCATCTTCCTTGGAGCTCCTTTCCAAGGGAGCGATGCAGCGGCCTACGGCAGATGGCTTGCCGAAGCTACCGGGGGTGATACTAGTCTACTGGAAGTATTGCAGAAACACGACATGAGTTTGCATCATCTCTTGAGAGATTTCTGGGGTAGTTACGGCGACTGGGACATTGTCTGCTTTTTCGAGAATAAGGACGCAGCATATGGACCCTGGAAGTCACGCGTCGGTCGACACTCAGCCTGACAAGCCTTTCCGTCTGCTGATAGGGTGCAGGTTGTTGACGCGCGGTCGGCCACTCTTCTAGGAAAGAGGACGATGTTCATGGATGCCAACCATTCTGGGCTGAACAAGTTTGGAGGACTTGAGGAGGAGAACTATAAGCTCCTCCTACGAGAAATCCAAAGAATGGTTGAAACCGGGCCTTCCGTAGTAGTGGACCGATACCGTAGAAAGGGTAGGGAATGCGGCGAGCTTGCTTAGCATCGGGCGCGGATAATCGACTGATCTCATCGCAGACAACACGAAGACCGACGAGGCAGAACCGTGCTCTACTGCCCCTTTCGAAGCGGACGAAGACTTTATCGGACGAGAATGGATCCTTGGAGAAATGGAAAACCGGCTCTCACGACCAGGTCATCACCGTTTGGCGCTGGTTGGGCCTGGCGGCGTTGGGTGAGTGCACGCAGACTCCTACAAAGGACGCCTCTCACAGGGACAGGAAAACGCAAATCGCTGTCGAATTTGCAGTTCGGCTGCGCAAAAGATCGCCAAAGACTTGGGTGTTTTGGGTCCACGCCGGCAGTGTAGCGTCGTTTACGCAGTCCTACCGTGAAATTACCGAGGCTGCTAAAATGCCGGGGAGAGACGACCCAAAAATCGATACGCTAGACTTGGTCTTGCGCTGGATGAAGGACGAAAGGAACGGACCTTGGTTGATGATCGTTGATAACAACGATGATTCCGAGCTTCTTTTCGCCCCGCTGGGGTCGGCTGGGACGGACCAAACGTACGGCGGACACAGTACGGCGCCTGCTCATGCGACTGTGTTCCATGTGGCCTTTACTTTCCCTTGTAGAGATGCTGACTGGTATGCTTTATAGAACTAGCAGATTATATCCCGCGCACGGCGAGTGGCACTGTAATTGTCACGACCAGGGATCATCGGGCGGGCTCACGGCTTTGTGATCGAAAGCCGAGCATTGACGTCGAGCGAATGACGGCCTCTGAAGCCAAGGCTTTGGTCTACAGGAAGCTGCACGTTGAGGAGGCGGAAGCGGCGGCTCTCTCTTCGCTGTTGGATCGCCTTGAATACCTCCCTCTTGCTATCACCCAAGCTATTGCTTTTATGTCTGAAAACGAGTGTGGTGTTGCAGAATACTTTGATCTCCTGACAAAAAGCGAAGATGAATCCATTAAACTGTTAAGCACCGAACTAGAAGACGGGAGGCGGTACTCTCAGATAGCGCACTCGGTGATTAACACCTGGAGATTATCGATCGATCTCATCAAGGAACGGGAGCCCCGTGCTACAGAACTCCTCTCAGTAATGTGTTTCCTAAACCGCCAGAGCATTCCGCGACCGCTGCTGTTAGGCGAAGAGGACGATGGAGTGGACTTTACCAAGGCATTGGCGCCGTTAAAAGCGTTACGGTTTATCGTGACGGACAAATCTGGGCAAGGTTTTGCCATGCATCGCCTCGTGCAGCTATCGACCAAGGCGTGGTTAGCGGCCCACGACGAGACTGAGGTGTATAAGGAACGAGCACTAGAGACAGTCTCGGAGGCCTTCCCGTTGGGAGAACATAAGAACCGGGCGTTGTGCCAGCAGCTCCTCCCTCATGCCGAGGCTGTTCTTACATACGAACTTAATGACGGAAGCAGCTCTGCTTGTCGGACTAAGCTGCTTGGGAACATATCCAGATTCTATAGTGAAAGAGGCCAGTATAAATCAGTGTTTACACTTGAGAAAGAGATTTACGAGAAGACAGTTAAGGAGAAAGGCGAGGAGCATCCATCTACTCTACTAGCAATGGGCAATCTAGCAGCGACTTACTCGGACCTGGGCGAGGCACAAGAAGCGAAGAAGCTTAAAGTACAGGTGCTGGAGCTAAGGAAGAAGATCCTTGGCGAGGAGCATCCAGACACTCTATTAGCGATGGGCAATCTAGCAAAGACTAACTCAGACCTGGGCAAGGCGCAAGAAGCGAAGAAGCTTAAAGTACAGGTGCTGGAGCTAAAGAAGATCCCTAGTAAGAAGCATCCAGACACTTTCTAAGCTTATAGACACATCTAGTATTGCGTATTACAAGTTTATAGTCTATGACTATGCTAGAGATGCTATTATAGTTTACAATAATAATGATGAGCTTAGCCTAATGGCCATGAAGAGACTAGAAGAAATTAATTAGCGTTCGGTCTTTAAGATACGGCGTTTAATAAACCAGCTTACACTTAGTATTAAATTTGCCTTTATTGACAATCACCATCTGGTGTCTATCTGCAAGAAAATAGGATATCTCTTGTTGCGACGTGCAGAACGAGAGAATCCGGGGACTGGAAGTTCGCTTCCATTATATAACCGCTCTTAAAATCTGACAACGGACGGTAACTTTAGGGTTGGGCCTGTTTACGCCGCCAGTAGGGAGGGTGGCCGACCTGCACTGGCCACACCCTTATGATCCACCAATTTTTGGCGGATAAAGAAGTGAGAAAATATAACTCGAGCTTAGCGATATGGCTATAAAGCACCGGCGATATAGCTATATTTCTACTCTTGTCAAAGTCCTAATATAAGACCCTACTATTAAGTCCTAATATAAGCTATAGTTAAAAAAGAAAGGAATAAGATTATATTCTAGGAAGAGAGTAAATTACGTTACGCTACAAAGTAGCAGGGTTATAGAAAATCTAATTTTCCGCGATACGGATTAACGATCTACAATTGATACGATATCTATTACATATTAGATCCCGCAAGAGTCGCGCAAGTTCGCGAGTACTCTGTCTTTTTGGCCGTATGGCGACATGGAGCGGGACACGTTACACAACTTCTCTTTTAGGATTTTAACGTGTCACTTTAGAGATATCTAGTTAGGCTCGGCGGCTTGACACTGTATTTAGGATACCTAGTCAAGGTGTAACTAGACGGACTAGGCTTGGCAAAGGGGGTTTCTACAATTAAGACTATAGACAAACGGAGGATATGAGAAGGGTTGGAGGCGGGTAGTAGAGCTTTGTTGGAGATGAATAACCACGCTGCGAAGCGGCTGAACCAAGAAAACGGCAATGTTCCAATAGACGTGAAAGCAAGAGAACAAGTTTTGATATTGGACTAAACCCATCCCAAGACTTTCTCAAAACATACATGTCCCCACCAAAACCATGCCAGCGGGCATTCCGATTCCTCCACTACATCAACCTTCTCAATCCGTAGCTTCCGCACGTCATCGTGCTAGTATCGAGATCTCACAGAGAACTATAGCACGGCCACTACGGAAGCCATATATCCTCATCCATCCAACTGCACATTTCTCCCACCTCAGCTCTTATCTTTCCCCTCCACCGACTCCACCACGCCATCCATCTCTCCCGACGGCAGCGCAGGAGTGACCTGGCCCGCTATCGTATTCGCAGCCGCGACTTCATCCGCATTGGGGTCCTGCGGGATATCAACGAGCACGGCAGGGTCGCGGCTGCGGGAGGCAAGCATCGCGGCGCGTTTCTACAAAGCCCACACACACACAATCAGCACATCGCCGCACCAAACCGCACCAAGAACCTCCAGACAAAGCGGCTAGGGGCTACAGCCAAGGAAGCACGCCCAGTCCTAAGCTCCCTAACCCCCCTACCCAGCCCCCCAACGAACTCTATACCCAATCAAGGAATTAGGAAATTAGGGATAATACCTCCCGCTCCCTCGTCCCCTCGCCCGTGACCCCGCTCAACTCCTCCATGACCTCGTCGTCCATGTCCGGGCTGAACATGCGCTCCTCGCTCTTGCGGCCGTCCGTGCTGCGCCGGCCCAGCGTCTCCGGGCTCGTCGGCGTGCCGTCCAGCTCCACGGGCTGTGCATTGATCGACGGTGTCGACGTCTCGATGAACGGTTTCTTAGGCGCCGCTGAGGGCGATGTGTGGTGTGAGAAGCTGGCTGTGTGCGTAACCGCGACGGGGGAGATCGGGTGCGAGATATCGGTGGTGGTGGTGGAGCTGGTGCTGGTGCTAATGGGGGCCGGGGCGGCGGGGTTCGTGTCGGCCATGCTGGGTACTATGCTTGCGAGTGCGCTGTATGCTGGAAAGTCTAGGGAAGAGCTGGAGCAGTTCCAGGCTGAATAGGCCTAGAAGGGTGAGTAGGAGGCACAGTATACGTCGCAGCCTCGGATAAGCTTGGTGGTCGACGTAGGGTTTGAAGGATTTGAAAAGGCGCCGTACTTCAAATAGCCCCAGAAGTAAAAAAAAAAGGAGGCGAGAAGCCTGGATACTTCGGTCTTTCAGCTGGGAGTTACCTGGAAGACGGGTATGTTCAGTCGGCGGGGCTGAGAGCCAGTAATACGGGGGAGCTTTTTGGCGACGGATAAGAACGAGGCTGCGGCGCGAGCTGAGTGCAATATTTGCAGCTGAAGCAGGCCGTGTCGTTGCCTTACCCTAAGATCAGTGCTTGATAGACGCGAGCATTGGCGCCTGGTGTTGAGAGAGGACAGCTTCATCTTTTCTGCTCTCTCCGCGGCTAGGTACATTGGTGTGGTGTCGCCCAGATTGGCGGGGCAGGTTTTGGGGCAGTGCAAGCCAGAATGCGCCCGGACCATGTGACGTATGGGCGTTTGTGGAGCTTCGAGTTTGCAAGGGCAAACGTCCTGAGATTCGATAGAGCCATGTCTACATACATATCCCACTCCCAAACATGAGACCTTTAAATAATATAGCCTTTGCTAAGTCAAACTAACTCAGCATCCTCGCATCATCGTCATTCTCACCGGCGAATGCCTTCATCCCGACATAAGACCTTGTCATCATTGAAATCGATTCCTCCGTCACGAAGCGTATCATTCCTCCGAGCTCCAAACCATAACCATACAAAGCCCAGCCCTATCACCTTTTTTAGTATCGCAAAACACAGCCAAATCCCACTTTACATCATAGTGTATTTGAAGGGCTCCTAAAAGAACAGGCCGCCGTTATCATCCATTATCACATTAGCGTGCCGCGCGGAGGCGTGCTTACACCCATGAAAACCCCGCCGTTGCCCGAGAAAGCATTATTCTGAGCCCCTTGCTGCTGTTGGCCCTGGTGCGTCCCTAGGCCACTTGGTGGATCGGTCGCCATAGGCATCGGTGTTGGCATATTTGGAACGTCCATTGGCCACATTTGGGTTGTCGAGTCCATATTTGGACCCTGGATATATGAATCCCAAGCATCCTAATATGAGTTGTCAGTAAAGAAGCTCCTGAATGAAGAAGCGGGAACATTTAATGTACTAACCCAATCAATACTGTTTGTTGCCGGCAAGTCCATATTCTGGAATCCTACGCTTGGACCGAATAAAGACGAGAATGGGCTGGGAGCATTTTCAGGACCACTCGCTATTCCACCGGAATACTGTGGTGCCAAGCCCGACGATTGCTGCTGTGGAACATCGTTGAGAATGTTTCCCATGGAATTTGGATAAGGCCGGGTATCAAATAAGCTCGCCGAGTTGGGTGTTAGTGCTCCTGTGCTGAGCATACCCAATGTCATCGCAGCCGAATGCTCCGGTGCTACATTTGGATCCTCCATTACCCCATTACTTGGGAAAGTAGCAGCCGCGACAGCGAATGATTGCTGTGCCTGTCGCATAGCTTGATGTTGTTTCAATTGGGTGAGCATTACGCTAAGCGTCCCGTGCGCCTTGTAAGCCTCCATGGAGTGATCCCGTAGGCCCTCCCAGATTCCAACAGCTCTTTCGATGGCTGCCATCATTTCATCTCTCCGGTCATGCGACCACACATACATATCACCAGAAGGAGACCGTCCAGATCGCTCGGACTCGGCTGTGTGATAAAGATCCAAGGCAACAATCATTGCAGCGAGGAGGAAATCCACTGTTGTAAGCGATGATATGAACCACTTTACACTCCGTAGTCGCCCTCCTTGTCGACACTCATTGTGAAGTGTAGCTTGGTGCTGGAGCATAGTCATTGATGCATCGATGCAAGTTCTCCGAGAGTATGCTAACCGCGAGTTCTCCCGAGACGCCGCAAGGAACTTCCGGTGAAGGACGCACAAGCTCTTCAAATACAAAAGATCCAGAGTAAATCGCTGCATGATCAATGACGATGGGTCTCTCGCAGATTCTTCCATGGATTTAAGTTTAAGATGCGGTGCCATTGTGGCTTTCTGCTCTCGTAATCGCTGATCTAGCTTCATCACCTCTTCGTACGACGAACACGTGAGTGATTGCACCAACTCCACAACATCGCCTAATGTATCGACGAGCTGAGTTTTGCTGATTAGATAAGATACAGGCGTAGCCTCCGTATTGGGCCTCGACTGTGGAAGTGTTTTCATGTCTTCATATATCTCATCATCGTATACATTCCGTGGAATCTCAGTATTAGTATCGCGAGCATGAATTATAGGAGGTAACCCTGCTTGTGCTGAGAATAAAACGTCCGAGAATCGAACCACTGACCAAACTCGGCGACGCATCTCGCCTTGAAAAGTGGTAATTCCTGCTCCTGCGTAGGGCGCTGGGTCACGATGATAGCCCATTCGCATTGCGAGTCGCACAATAATACCGATACTGATGAGAACACCGATCTCTGCATCTCTACTTCGAGCATAATCGGCGTATACGTGTAGAATTAGGGTTTCCAGCATGTGTGTTATAGGCTGAGTAATATCTGCCATAACGAGACATTGAGCTGTCAACCTTCGGTACTCGCTCGACTTATCCCAGGACTCCCCACGATACTCAGGAGGTTCGTCTCCAGCTCTACTATAAGATTGCAAAGCAGTACACATCATTGCGAAGACCATGCCAAGCCATATGACTGGTGATTCACTGGGATCTTGCCAATGCTGGTCATACTGAAAGGAAATTAGTATTTTGATTCATATATATAATTTTAGGTCAAACTTACCTGCTTCTGAAATGTAGGGCCGTGAATGATATCTATAATATGTTAATCCTGTGGTTTTACCAATGGTCTCGGGATAGCTCACGAAGCCCAGGGTCACACGTATTAAAATAGCGAGAAACGAGTATATCAGCAGTAGATTTCTGCGGGAATGATGAAAGGATCTCTGCATGAGTCGTAGGTTTCTGAGCTCCAAAGAGAAATGCAGTACCTGGGCTGTATTCATCGGTGTGCGTCGCTTTATACTTACGCAGCTGCTCTTCATACTGCTTTTTATGCTCGTGAAAGTAGTTTTTTACTTCAGATATCTGCACAAAGTGTTAGTGTCGAATGCGAGATAGAAGCTTGTTGTGCACACCTCGCCTAAAATAGCATACCAATGGGCTTCAGATGCAAATATAGCCCTATTGTTATCAACCTTCATGACACCAATAGACTTTGCAACCTGTTCAACCTCGCTATCTTCATCTTCCTCCTCTTTAATCGACTCGGTTCCGTTAAGGTCGTGAGGATGATCAGCAGAACTGCCACTCATGCTCCCCGCGATTGCGGCGGCGGCGGCCGTTGGTCCTGCGCTTTGTGCGCCATTGGTCATCAAGGAAAGAACAAGTCCTTCTAGACGGTCAATGCGATTTTGCATATCATCAGGCGAATTGTTGGAGCCAGTGCTGGAAGAGCTCTTCTTGCGACTGCCCGGTGCGGCATACGTACATGAGCCCGTGTCGCCTCTCTTAGTGCAATTGTCACATGGATGACCTCGATTACATTTCAGCCTGGAAATTTACATTAGATAATTGCATTTCGCGACCCTCGTTTTAGTTAGGGGATCATATGTACATACTTTCGGTGCCTACATGGTCCGCATGATAACGGGACCCGGTTTCTTTTCCGCACAACGCGGAACTGAGTATCTGGAGGCGACTGCCCGGCACTGGAAGACGTGGTAGAGGGGGGTGTTGGCGTCATTGTGGGATATGGTATGACTAGTATCTGCAGCGGAGGGACCGGACTTTACGATCGCAAAGTCCGTAAAGGGGACAAGAGGATATAAGCGGAGGCAGGTGATCCGGATGTTGGATCGGAGTGGGAAAAGGCCGACGGATTCAGCTTAGGAAATGTGTATGGACCCGCTATGAGGCCTAAAGAGGGGTTGTTGTAGTTGTTCGTGTTAGCTGGCAGCGCTGACACGGCGGTCTCAAATCAATCGGAGAAGGCCCGTATCTCCAGCGCCAAGAGAACTGGCCAGACCTTTAAGACGGAAAGTCCCTTGGTAGAGCGCGGGGCCTCAGATTGTCTGCGTCCTGATATGGTTCGTCTTCCTTTGCAAAGTTCGAATTTCTCAGAAAGTCCTCGAAATATTTTTTCCGAATTTCGCAACTCCGTGTCGGAGCCAAGATCAAGGTTATGCGCAGGCCAGAGGTCAAGCAACCAACACTTTTGTCAGTAATATTTCGGCGCATGGGCTTTGGCAGGTCTGATGGATGGCTGAGCTTGTGGTCTTTCCAAATACTAATTCGAGTGGTATGAAAGGATGAACAGCGGCGCAAGCGATGCGGGGAAGATTTCAATCAACTGAAGACGAAGTGGATTAGCTGGTGGCAAGTACAGTGGGTTATAAGATCAGGTACCTGGCGCGAATCCTGTCTCGACGACGATGCCTTCTGTGATGGACTTATCTAGTAGCGATAAGTAGGAAGCGCTCGGAGCGATTGAGTGTCAAGCGTCACACTCGGTAGCAGGCGTGTGCAGACAGCTGACAGCCTACTCAGTGGGCGACAGGAGTGGGGCTGGAGGACGAAGGGCCTTCGTTCTCTCGAAGGGTGTTGAACGGCAAAGCTCTTCTTTAACTCCGCTCCATCGACGGAAATCGTCTGAGCAGTGCCAAGGCTCCCCTCGTCATCTGAGTATTACCTGCAATCTCCCTATTTCAGCCCTACTAACTAGCCCTTCTAGCTTCTCTGACTCATACCTGCATCTCGCTCTGCTTAGAGAAGGTATTAATCCGACTCTGCGACTGCAAAGGTGCCCGGTTGCGCATACACTGAATGCTCAAGCATGCTCTAGCTTGATTGGGCTACACTTCATCTGTCACCCTCACGACAACTTGGTCCGGCTTTGCTCCCGCATAGCCTATCGGCAGCTTATGAAGATTCTCTTTGTTTTAACTGATACTTCTTTGTTATTCAAGCCACCAGACCTATAAAATACATATACATCGATGCCTCGTGAAATTCCACCATCGCTTGGTCTAACTAGGGGCTGGGAGAAAAATGGTTCCAGAAACCATTACTTTACAGCCTCGTAGCTTCCAAGAGTCGAGATTTCTGCTACGGGCCCTATAACCCTTCTACAATCTCTTGGAATCTACTCTATCATCCTACCGTAACTCGGAGGTGTGGTATTCATAGACAAGTCCTCCAGGCGTAGATGGTTAACCTGGAACCATGGCAGCAACTAACCCCGGTCAAGTCATCCAACTTTGCGGTGTCTAGATGACGGGGTTAAGCAGCTCCCTTCACGACCTCCCACGACACCATCTCCTGCTTCTTATCATCCTATCGAAAGACGCCTCCTGAGCCAACGTTATATTGGGAACAGTTTTCCATTCCTCCCCTGACGAGAGCCTTCCTTAGTGTTATATTAATACGACCTGCCCCGCCCCCCAACCTTTCCGCTTAGGGACGCTGTGCAGCCAGTTGGCCTGAGTGGTACCCACATCAGTATCATATCGCAGACGCCAATGGCAGTTTAAGGGGCTTTGTTTCTGGTGTTACAGGTTCAGACGTCGACGAAGGCACCGGTTTGCGCTTCAAGACGAAATCTCTTTTCTCTCCGAGGGAAAAGGACGTGATTGCTGGGTTCGATCCGAGAAATTGCTCATCATCGCTGTGATAGGATATACTGTCGTCACCACTGGCGTAAGACGTCGAGGCACTGTGATAGTGGTCGTGGCCTGCATGTGTATCGATCTTTTGGGACAGATTGTTTCGTTTTACTTTCCAAAAGGTATCCGTCTACTCCAAAGTAGGAAGCCTCATCCACACCAAACACAGTGGTATATCGAGGAGTATTGATTTGTGTTTCAACGGATCCACGCTTGATCATATGTTGCACGCAGTAGAGGAATAGTTCGCGTCTAAGGAACTTGAAAAGGTCATGTTGGGCGTCCTTCGGAATATACGGCTGGAAATACAATAGATCAAGGTCAGGTTGATCGTTAATGACTTTTGCTTCAGTTGCTGGAGCGAACCCTAGAGCATTTGTAATTGAAGATGGGAGATGAGAAACGGGATATCGATAACTAGCATGACAGGAGACCCCTTGTGAAGCCTCAATCTTGGGTCTCTTAGCTCCTGCTGGTTTGAAAAATCCGTCAAGTGTTCGTTTGTTCGATATATCTGTTGGGTTGAAGATGTGAACTTGATGCATGACTGAAGAACAATTCTGCTCTAGATGTTAGAACGCGGTTGTGCTAAAATCTATGACGTAGGCCACATGAGAAGCTCCCGACATGATCTTCCGAGACAAGCTCAGGCACTGAAGAAGCGAATCACTCAATACCAAGAAAAACCCACCAGTCCAAGCTAGGCAGAAGTCATGCAGCCACAAGTCGCCGCAGTGATTTGTTCTTCGCCGATCTGTGCCTCGATGCGGCACTATCGTGCTGTGCTACATGCAAGGCGAATACGGTCTGCAGGACTCCGCCCACAAACACGGCCACGTTTATCTTTGAGTGAACCTATTAAAATAAAAACCCCAGGCTTGCTCGCATTCCCATACCGCAACTGTTTCAATATGCCATAGTGCATCTCTGATTCGGTTCATCAGAAAGAAAGATGGGCATTTCACATGTCCTTCGGCAGCAGTCTTGCGGCACCGGAACTCAGTTGTATGTTTGTTCTAAAAACGGCTTCAGAGGATGCTGTTCAGTAGACCCGTGTGACTTGTCTGCATGCCCAGACAACTCGGCGACATCAAGTACGTATCCGCTGCGGATTCTCATTCATAGCGGTCGTAGTCTCCAATGATATCGTGGCGACTCTTTCCTCGAGCCTCAAATATCGGGTCTACGGCACTCTGATGTTGATGATTTTCATGAATGCTTTTGGCAATAGATCTAAGTCTAGTACCAGGCTTCGTTACCTCTTTTCTACAATCAACTGCCTTTCCCGAGACATCGTCAACGCCAGCCCAATCCGTACTGCACGCATCTTCAGCATCATCTTCGTCCGGACCCTCTTCTGTGAACGCTGCGGCAGCAACTACTCTTTCGAGCGGAGTATCAGTTTCATCTCCTAGGTCTGAATCTACAGCCTCGACTTCCCTTGTCAAGCAGGCCTCAGCCACAGCTTCATCGTCTTCTTCATCAACAGTTCTACCGGCCTCGGGCACGACGTCAGAGCCAGTATCTAAAGCGGCGATTGCTGGAGGAGTAGTGGGCGGCTCTGCGGCTGCGGTACTGGTATGCCTTCTGCTATTTTTCCTTCGCCGGAGGGGTCGGGAGAAGCAGAGACGTGCGGCGACAGTTTCGGCGCCTGGTTACTTGCCCCACGAGGAAGACATTTCTGCGCATGGTGGAGCCGAAGTCATTGGAAAACTTAAAGGTACGCCACGCAAGCACCTGCATATTTTCATGCATTGCATTCATAGCTCCGCCGCTAACCACAACACAGATCAGTCGCAATCAGCCAATCATAGCCCATCAGCGCAAATTCGGGCATCAGTAGCTGATTCCGAAGCGACAGCGGTGAGTTTGCATGACGAGGAGAAGGCACGATTCAGCAATATCGAAGAGGATCCCGTACCACATCTTGACGGTACCCCGATACGACCAACCCTGGAGATGATGGGCTCGTTACCGAATCCTCTTGGCCGTATCCCAGAACTTTCGACTTCGAAGGATCCTTCGCCCAACACTGCGCCACTCGACGACAACTCAAACTCGGAATCCGCAGAACAGCCTGCCAAGGCGTCCGCGGGAGGCAATCCTATCACTCAACCTAGTAAAGGAGCAGCGACTGCTCCAAAGACCAATTTGAGCACAGATGATGCGCCGCATGTCATGAGCTGGACTGCGTATGAAGATCCAAGAAGCCGCACCTCCGCCGCTAGATTGTCCCGTCCCCATACAGGCCCAGACATGTCTCTGGGTGTATGGAGCAATATGGTCAGCTCCCAGCAGAATGAAGACAAGTCCGAAGAAAGAGCCAGTTGAAGAGCCGACGATAGCGAAAGTAGTAGAACTGGGTAGCTTGTTTCCTTGTTTTTTCTGCATTAAAGGTTTGTTCTACCGTATACTTTCGGTGAACCTATTGATACCCTTGCATAAATCTAGTCACCCTAGATGATCAATACATCTTTCCTTTACACGGACTAGCACTTGGACACCTGGCATTAATCAACTTTGTACATAGTCCCTCCTTTCAGTTCTTGCTGAATTCTCGACTGGAACTCCTTGCGAGACACTTTTGTAAGGGTATCTAGTTCACTATATCATTATTTTAAAATACTCATCGGTATCCCAGAAAAACAAATTCATAAGTCTTCTAACTAACAAGCACGCACGCATTCCCAAAGCCCTATTCCGAAGTAAAAAGCCGATAGCAAGTCCTTTGACGCTTAAGTTACGTGCCACTAAACTTTCCTCCGCCCCTCGCAAATAAGGATTGGACATACACTATTAGTGCGGCAGTTTACGAATGGGGTGCGAACAGCGGCTGCTACTTTTAGCTTGACGTTGTTCACATCATATGCGCCACTAAGCCGTACGCCCTTATTAGAAACCCGCCGGATAGGATTAGGTTTATATAACGTGTTTTACCACTCACCGGCCTACCCCACTCACTAGCCCACCTCCAAAATATGTAAAATCAGCATTTCTAACTCCCAGTAATTTCAACAGTCACTTTATAAATTAATTTAAGCTTTAAAATTTTTATCCCTTAACCTGCCAGCGTCCTACGTTATCAATAACAATGTGGCACGTGCACAGAACACCATACCATCGTCAGTGCTGGCACCGATAAAATCTTATCCAATACGAACCAATAAAATATCGGTATTGCCAATATTGCCAATATTCGGATAATATTGCAATATTGCTTGGCATACTAAAATTTTATATTACACCTAAAGGTTATCTTCTATCTATATAATGTTATATTATATATCTTCTAAAACTTAAATTATCTCTTATTTTTAATACTATTAGTAGGGGGGGTTTAT
>Ga0307507_10000489_pt1 | contig 83604 bp, 31 predicted proteins | sample 7_EM_MG_FD_207223 | JGI IMG/M metagenome (GOLD analysis project Ga0307507, IMG submission 207223) | Populus trichocarpa ectomycorrhiza microbial communities from riparian zone in the Pacific Northwest, United States - 7_EM | ecosystem: Host-associated > Plants > Roots > Unclassified | place...
GTAATTATAGGGCTAACTGCCTTAAGAGCTTCTGTAATTTCCTTATCTGTCCATTTATAAGGTTCTTCCTCTTAAAGGAGGTCGAATAGTGCTTCTAAAATTAAATATCTGCTATTATGCTTTCCCATATACACTCCTCTCTTAAGTAGATGAGTGCATAATTTTGCTCTTATATTAATTCGCATGCGTCTAAAATCTTCGGTAGTAAAGCCTTTAAATTCCTCCTTAAATACTGTCTATAATGTGTAGTCTGTAAAGTTCTCCTATATGTGTATATAGACCTTTGTTGCTATATAGTCTCCTAGCTTATCTTTGGAAGCTGTAGCAGCAGTAATTCTATTACTATATTTTAATATCTTCTCATACCACTCTATTGTAGTTATGGGTTGAGTATCTATAAGGTTTGAGTGGAGGTTTAAAGGTAAGGAGGTTTAAGGTTTAAGATTTAAGGTTTAGGGTGTTCTCTATAGCCTTAGGGCCTATAGAGTGTCCTTAATCTAGGAGTTTAAGGGTTAAGGCTTAAACAGAGGTTGAGGTTAAGGTTAAGGTTAAGGGTTAAAGTTAAGGTTAAGGGTAAGGTCGAGGGTAAGGGTGTAGTTAAGGTTAAGGTTTATGTATACGTTCTCTATAGCCATTAGACCTGTAAAGTGTTTTTAGCAAGGCTGCTATTCTCTTAGCGATCTGCTGTATTAGCTATAAGGCCAATACACGCTTTTAAGCTTAAGTAGAAGTCGTAGTCTTCTCCTTTAATAAAACAGACAAGAACTAGGCGATTAGTGAACTGTTTCTAGTACTACTCCTTAAGCGCTAGCTATTGCGTATTTCCTAATCTATACGTCTACTAATCAGTGTTGGTATACATGCTTTAATTAACGGGCATAAATATCACTGTATGATACGTATGCGTTATTAATTGTTGGATGATTAATTGTCTAGAAGTAAGGGGTTGCTCTAAGGTTAGGTTAACTAGCCTCGCTTCGCGGTCTCGTGACCACGTCATATAACTAACATTCCGACACTTACACAACTTAGTATTAACCTTATTGTCGAAGTATACAAATGCCTAAAGGTAAGCTTATATAACTTAGTATTAACCATAGTCGTTCCTTAGTATGCGTAGCTTAGTGTCAGTTAAAAAGGATTACTATAGGTTAAGAAGAAGATAATTAAATTAGTAAGGGAGTAGTTAATTGTTAATAAACTTATACGGTTATTGTTAAAGTCATAGTTCGTATTACAGGCATATTGGCATAACAGTTAGTTGGGTTTGCGTTTGAATTGCGTTTAGGTTGTATTTGGATCGCATTTAGATCGTAGGCGTAACGGCATAATTAGTCTATCGGTTTCTTGAGGTCTACCGTTAATTGGTAGGTAGTTTAAGATATTAGCAATTATTTGATTAATTAATATGCCGTTAACTAGTAGAGATGCTATTGTATTACTAGCCACAGTTAATTAATTAGTATAAGGTATGCTATTAATCACAGCATATTTAACTAGTTGTTATACGAGTATGGTATTAAGGGAGACGCGCCAATAGGTTAATTCTTATTAAGATATTTGATTAAGGTATTAGTGTATAGTCTGTTAATATTCTCGTAATTCTTAGAACAGGTTGTTGTAAAATAGTAGACGTGTTTAAGTATTGTTAGGAGATTCGAAGGTACGCTATAGGGTTGGCAGCCGTATTTAAATACTTATATTTAACTAAGGATATTATTATAAGTAGCAGATATCTAGGGTTGATTAAGGACTTATAGGAATGCCGTTGTAATTTAGTATATTAAATCGTTGTCAGAGAGGTATTAAAAGAGGTATTAAGAGATACGTATTAATATTTTAATTCTTGTTATAACTAGCAAGATATGCTTTTATAATAGTAGGCTGTCTTGTTTGTAGAAGGTTGTATAAAAGGCTATTAAGAGAAACGCGTTAGTAATTTATAAGAGGTTGTAGAAATAGGCTTATCTATAGAGCTATTAGAGAGTGCTATAAATTAGAATAATTCTCCTAATCTATTCTCCTAATTAAGAGTGCTATAAATCGCTTAAATTCTTCCCTAAATTCCTAGTACCCCTATACGTAGGATTGTAATACTTATAGATATATTTGGCCGTAAGATCAAGGGACTATCTAGGTTAATAGTGATGTTTGGGTTGATTAGGTACAGTAGTTATTAATAAGAACTTAACGGGTGTTTATAAGGCGTTTATAGATAAGTTAAAGAGTCGTGTCGCAGGCATATTGGCGCGATAGGTTATCGGGTTTGCTTTTAAATTATATTTAGGCCGCATTTGAATCGCATTTGGATCGCAGGCGTATTGGCGCGATTGTTCGGTTAATTAGACTATAGGTATATCGGCACAGTTGGTAATCGGGTTTGGGGGTTTAGGGTAGCAGTATAGTGCCAGTGGCAGGTTCTTCCTGGTTAATTTCGTCTCTCCTTATACAGCTTAGTATTAATTAGGGTAGTTATTGCAGTAGTAGTCTGGGGATAATGGAATAGGATTTGTTTTAGAGGACTCGCGGATAACATGCACCTACTGCCTAATGGCACGGCTTAGGTTATGTCTTAGCTTGTCTTAGCTGACACTGCAGGATTAGTTCTAGGTTCCTTGTAGCCCTAGGCTAAGTTTTAACTAAGGTCGTCTCTGCAGCTCGTACAACTCTATATTAGTCAAAAGGGTTGGAATAGGGGTGAGATATTATTGCCTTCTTAGGTAGTTGTCCTTATCCACAGGAGACCTTCTAGCTGCTTAAATACCGGCTCCTAGTATCAATGATAGCGACTCGACGCGTCGATGACGCGCAGCTAGGGGTGTTTGACGCGTGTCCTCCTAGAACACGTGGAATAGGGGTGGGATATTATCTAGGCCTTCCCAGGCGAGGGAAAGAGGGAGCTCTAAACAAATAAAGTCCCCCCCAGGTAGGTGAGCTTAGTATAATATAACGGCTCGCATAAATGCCCCTAAACTGGAGCTTGTGGATTGCTATCTAATGAAGATACTAAGCTAAGGAGCAGGAGAAGGTCGAGGAAAGGACACGTCCATATATATAGCGCCAAGATACCCCTAACTAGGGGCCCTGTCTAGGTTGCATATAACGGTGCCACGATATCTTATAGGGGCGGTGCCCTAGCACCGTCATAGTACTAAGCTTAACTAAATACTTATAGAGGGAATATAAGTCGGTGCACACAATTGTAGGGATAATAGGGAGTTTGAGTTAATCTATAATTATCTTTAGGGTAGTTCTAATTGCAATTACTATATTAACTCTGCTAACTATTCTATATATCTCTAATGCTAGAACGCTTTGGGTAATGTGCTTGCTCTTAGTTAAGCTCTAATAGATAAGATTGCTATAGATTATAAAGTTATTCTCTCTAGTATATTTGTTTGTAATAATAATCTTATATCCTAGCTAGGAGCTAAAATCTTTATTATTTATAAATAATCTATTAACAAATATAAAGAGCTTAGCGGTAGGAAGATTAATAGGCATATAGAGTAGTCCCCAATTAAGATGGTTTATTTGCTAGGAAAGACGCTTATTTAGGGCAAAGATGTTATCTTTAGTTAGTTCCTAGTGTTAAGCGGCAATAAAGAGATTAAATAAAGCCTTAGGTTAATAGATAGAAGTAATATAAGCTCTATAAGCGCGTTACTCCACGTATCCTTACTTTAGAGAATTAACGTTAATAACGTTAATCTTCTTACTTTGATCTTTCTGGCGCAAAGCAATAAAATCCTTGTTTAGGGAGAGGATGTATTTATTAAAAAGTAATAGTATTATTAAATTAAGCTTTTCCTTTAGCTTTGCTATAAGATTTGCCTTTACTAGCTTATCTTCTTTAAGAGCTGAGAATTGGTCGTCTTCTAAGATAATTATATTATTAGTTTATATACCAATAATTCCAAATAGAGTTCCCGTGGTTGTGATAAGGAAGTATAGGTTAAATATAGAAGTAGTTATTAAAAGCTTCTCTTTATAGTGCTTACTATAGGTAGCCCACTAATAAGTTCCTGCCTCTGCAATTCTATATAATGGCTTAAGCACAACCATAATCGTATCTTTGGGATATTAGTGGCGAATTTGCTCTAGAAGGTATGCTAATATTAAGCGCTAAAGGTGCGTCTTTAATTGGGTATAGGCCTAAGTAATATCTTATAAATAGACTGCTATTCTATTCTTTATTAAGGAGGGAGCTAGTGTAAGAATAACCCACTAACTAGCTTATTAAATTGTGGGAGATTACGTAAAAATCACCTCCTTACTATTATTGTTATAACCTTGGATAACAAGCCTTAATTTCTTAAATAGGGCGTTAATAGCTTTGCCCTTAATCTTATTAACCATTCTTAACTTAAAGATATGAACTTTATTAAACTTAGTAAGGTTATACTTCTTAAATTTAAAAACTCCTCTTATAATAAGACCATTAATCTCCTGCTTGTTGGATACTTGGAAAGGAGCTCCTGGGGTTATAATATAACCTTCCTTTTAGAGCTGTTTTGCGAGCTTAAAGTTAGCCTTCTCCTTAGCTATTATAAAAGCCATTAATAACTTAACTCTATTCTTAATAGTAGCAACGAATTGCTCTTTAAAATTAATAAGATATTGGCGATTTTATAATCCCTTTGGGCAACCTCTACCGCGTCGTGGTTGCGGCGTATCTACTACAATTATATTAGAATTGTAGTTGCCTTCTAAAGCACATTAATCGTGGATCTCCTCTAGGGCATCTTCTAGGGCATCCTGCAAAGGCTTAAAACTGTTATCTTTGTATTAAGGCTTAATAACAGTTAAACGGAATTAAGTGGGTCCGTAAGGCATCTAAATAGTGCAAGTTTAACCATTAATTATAATAAGTTAATGTAGGCCTAACTATCCTCCCTTTTTACGCCATACGCGTACCTTAGACTGGAGTAGCAGATCGAGCGTAGTTAAGGTATTTAGGCCATTTCTTATTCCTAGTGCGTCGTTGACCTAGCGTATGGCGTAGAGACATTAGACCTCCTTTATTGCTTTATAAATAGCCTTAGCCCGTTACACGGTAGAGGGAGATAGTGGAGAATTATTAGTTATTTAAGGGTAGGTGCTAAAGACTAGTAATATAGGTACGAGTCCATCCGGGCTAGCGGAATCGTTAATAGCTTTAACAGCTATTTGTAAAGTAAGTTCTTTGCTAGCGTCCTCTAGTTCTAAAGAGATAATCTTATATACGCGGCGTAATAGTGTGTGATATTGCTCCACTTTTCCAATACTATTATATGCCTTAATAGGGACTTCCTTAACCTTAATTGCTATTACCTTTATCTATTACTAAAACTCTATAGATAAGAAGTTCTTTCCTACATTATAGATAATTTGGTTAGGGGGTCCTTAGTAGATATTAATCTAGTATAATTAAAGGGTATCCCATGCGTTCCTAGCTGATATATCCTTTAAGAAACGTGCGGCTTAGAAGGAAGTTGAGAAGTTAATAACTTAGAGTACTAGCTTGCCGCTAAGATATATAACATTAACGATAATATAGAAGTTGAAGTTATAGTTATCTTTAAGGGTAAACTTAAATTGGCCAGGGGACTTCTGGTTCATTTGGCAGTAATAGTAGTACTTTATAAGATGCTTAATTACCTTAACCTTAACTTTATAGCCTACTTGCTAAAGAACCCTAAGTAATTAGTAAATGGATAGGTGGCCAAAATAATAGTGTAGTTAATATAGCTCTGACTTAGTTAAGTGGCTCTAAGCAACGCTCTTTTCTAGTTAATAAAGGAGCAATTAGGGGTAACCCTATTTACGTATAACAGGCACCCAATTATCTCCCTAAATAAGTATATTCTTAAGGTTATTAAGTTTAACGCCTAATTTATCTATATCTCTAATGCAAAATAGAAACGGGGTGTTTGTGGGAATAATGTGAAAAGTAATGTACCCTAAGGGGGTTTTAACCTTAATTATGCTAAGAGAGATTGTAGTACCCTTGCTAAAACGAATTGTATATTAGCCTGCCGTTAATTAGTTGATCTAAACAGAGCTATTAAGCTGCTAAAGAGCTTGAACTTAAGGTTCTCCTACTATAGATACTCCTATGGCTCCAGTATCTGGCATAATACTATAGAAGACGTTCGCCGAGTATCTGTTATTAAAGGAGAATATAGAACTCTCCTTTGGCTTATTAAAGATATCTAACTTCGTGATAGTATAGAGCATGGATTAGTTATTAAGAATAATAACAGTTTATATACCATCTACCTTACCATACTCAGTAAAGTATTGGTTAGGAGAGTAGTCCTTAATTTCTATATCTATAAGAAGCTGTTTGGCCTTATTAGCCTTACCCTTAAGATCCTCTACGCCTTTATATTAAACCAGGAAGCTTTGGAAGTAGGCCACAGTAACTTTACAATTTCCAATATTTTTTGCACTTTGGCGAAACTTATTATATACATCCTTTTGCTTATTAAGAGAATGCCTAGTTAACTAGCAATTTGGTTTCTTATAAATATAGCACTTCTTTTAGCAATCACTTTAAAATAAACCTCTATAAGGACCTCCACCTTTACCTTATAGTCGTTGATTGTACCCTCTGCCGTATTGCCTACTACGGCCACTATATATTTGATTAGTCCAGTTGTAATCATATTAGTTAGGTGGGTTAATTGAAGTAGGTTAGAGTTGGGCGTTAAATTACTATACTTCTTAAAAGCATAGAGCGGTGCTAATAGAAGATCTTAATTGAGCACACACTTCTTTATAAGTATTTGCAGGATTAAAGAGAGCAAGGTTGTATTCTTTAACGCCTTAGCATGCGCTAATAACTTAATCACGTAGGCTAAAATCCTCTTAATATAATTTGGATAAACCACGCTAAATTATCTAAAGTTAATTAAAGAGCTTTTAAAGATAATTAAGCCGAGGGACACCTAGGTTTGTAGTAATAATCCTTAGAAAGGTAGTCTCTCTCTATTCTAATATATACTGCTACTTGTTCTCTTCTGTTTCGAAGTGGCATCTTAACTTATATATTATGCGGTCGAAATCGTATCCTTTTCCTGCCAAACGATTATAATAGAAGGTACTAGCTCGGCCCTTAAGCATAACGGAATAGGCGTTGTGGTATTTATTAGACTCTATTCCTACCTTCTAGCAATAGTTGTAGAAGATGCGTAGTTTTAAATTGAGAACATTATATAATTCCCTACTAAACTTCTTCTCCTAATCTGAATAGAGCTTTGCAAGCTTTATAAGCAATTTTAAACTGCCTCTAATTTAAGATTAAGATAGAGGAGGTAGGAGTTGTATTACAGGCTATAGTAGGGATGTAGGTCTAGTCGGTAGGGTCTAAAGGCTATTAGATTACGAAGTAGGGGGATCTTATACTTACTAAAGGGCAGTAGTTGAAGTTATGGGTTAAATTAGTTAATATAGGGGAGTTAAAGATAGAGGTAGAAGCGTCTCTAATAGTGTATTGCTTAGGTTCTATTGTGAATTAAGCTTCCTTATAGTATATAGTTAGTGCTTAATCTCTTATAGAGTCCATTTGTGCTCTTCTTTTATGTTAATAACTTGCTCCTAAATGTTATCTCTAATAGTACCCCTATCCATAAGTACGAACACTCTATTCTCCTATAGGAAGTTATGGAAGTCCTATATAATATCCTTGTTTGCAGGAGCCTATATTTCCTTTATCCATCTAATAAAGTCCTCCTTTATATAGTACCATAGCATAGTGTCGTTGTATTCGCTGTCTTTATAGTGTGCTATATAGTGTAATAAGAATCCGTTTAAGTCTTATTAATTAACATCTTTAGGATTAATTATATCGGTTTTCTATATCTCTAGGTTAATGTCGTCCTTATACTTCTTTAGGTAGGTTAACGCCATAATAGCTGTTATTAAAGATTGTTTAACGCGTTTTAATAAAAATTAAGGGAAATAAAGGTTGTTTAACGTGTAGTTAGGTAGTAATTGTGATCCTATAGTCTGCAAAGGTACACTAAAGGTATTAAGATGGTTGTTTTAACGCGTTTTAGACATTAACTTAGGACCCTAGGTTTAGTAACACTTTTGACCTAAAGTACTTAACCAAATCTTTGTAAACGTGGTTGTTCTGCATAATAGACGCAACTTGGTATCTCTTAGTACTTAGTAATACTTCTATTACTAGTTTTCCGCAAGTCTAAGGTAGCACAGTATCGCCGGAATCCATTCCATATGAGCGTATATAGCACCCCTATATAAGACTGTCTCTTCTGTTTAAAAACCTAGCTGCTCTATAGTTGACTATGTATTTAACCACTGATCAGTGTTGGTTATATAGGGTGACTCACCAATAACGACTACTCAAGTAGGTTACAGTAATGTTGGTTAAAAGCTTAATATGTTTAGAATAAGGAAGGGCGAGGAGCTTAAGACTCCTCGCCACGCTAGTGCCGCGGCGTTATGTGACGACCGCTTGCCTCATTCCCAACAAATTTAAATTTTAAAAAATTATTATTTTATATATTTTTATGGCAAATTTAATTAAAAACTTTTTTAATAGAATTTAATAAGAAATTAAAATAATATATTTAACAAGAAATTTTAAGAAATTTTAAGTATATTAACTTTAAACTATTATAATTATTTATTTATTACATTTTACTAAACAAAAATAGTAATTAATTTTAATAAATATATCAAATAGTTTATTTTTTATTTTTTTAAAAAAACTCTTTAAAATATAAACAGTTATTAAACTTTTAAATAATAAGTACATATAGATAAAATAATAAATTACTTAAAGTAAGGTAGTAGAGCACCACAGGTGACTCGCAGGCGCCTCGCAGGCGCTGTGCAGGCGAGTCCCAAAAGGCGGGGAGATGGATCACGGGGTTTTCTCATGTAGAGTTTTCTCCCCACATGTATATAAGGAGTAGTCCGCGTGGGCCCAGTAGGGATCCGAATCGGACGTTAAGCAATGAATTATTAATTATTAATTAATAAATTACTTAAATTTAATTAATATTTTCTTAAAAAAAATTTAAAAAATAATAATATAAGACTTTTTATTTAATATAATATATTTTATATATTTATAGCTAGCGTGGTTAAAATGTTATGGACATTTTTAGATTTTTAGTTAGGCGTTGACCAATGAACCCCTGTAGGTGACTGTACACCTATCGCTACCCCGCACTGTGGGCCAGGAGGAGGGTGCACGATCCACTTCAACTTGAGTCGAAATATGGCGCAGCGAACGGTACACTAAACCCTGATATTGAGTCCTTCTTCGCAGCTAACACCACCCTATTTCATAGAACGGAAGCGAAAACGCGAACCCTCCTCGGTCGTCCCATTTAGTCGAGATCCTAATTTGGTGAATCGCGAGAAGTGCGCCGGTCCAGCTAGTCGCGCAACCCTCGGTCTTGGTGATGCAACAGCAAGTCGCAGCTCACTATTCAATACTTGCACGATGTCCGAGAAGCGACAAGGCCAATGATCGATGGACTATGGTGCTAGCCAATGCGGACGATGTTGCAGTGCTCTTTTCTAGGCACAGACGTGAGACAGGATCAGAGCGATCTACGAGCACGCCATAGCCACTGTCGGCGTTCTTACCCAACAGCCACGGATCGATCCTGATCACGTCTCGAAGCAAGGATACAGCAGCCTGGCTAGTGGGAAGCTATAAGGACATTAAGGAAGCCCGCGCCATGAACAAATGCCAAGCCCTACAGTTTGTCTACTCTAGAACATGACGAGGGGGAACATATATGTAGTGGTGGCCATAACTATGCCGACAGTACGGCGCTCGGTACTTAAGGACTTCAGCATCGAGAACTCTTTTTCGTGGCAAAGACTGACGTCGATTTGAAACTGTTACCTCATAGCCAATTGATCGACATTGCTAATAGGTAATGGAAGGGTAATAGAAATAGTATGAAGTCATAAGGTGATAGGAAACTAGAACAGGAACAGGGTAATCATCAAAATCTGACCTGGATCGACACTTGTGGATTGCTACAATATAAAGATACTAAGGGTACCAACATAGGTCGCAAACATGCTTCCAATGATATAGACTTTATTGAGCCTCTAAGGACAAAGAGGCTACCCGCACATCTATTTTAGGCAAGATAAGCCCTTGCTATCGAGAACAGCATGGCTTTATGGCACGATGAGGACGTTAATGTAGAACCTCTTATTGGCTCGCTTACCATTGGACGTGTTCCACCAGCCCATGGGATACGATAGTTGAAATAAGGTTCTTGGCACCATTCCATATTCCATACCAATCTAGACCTCTCATATACGCACCAAAGTAACGACTTCTTATAATATGGCGACTCCATACACCCCGATCGCGATACTACTGTCGCATTTGCAAGCCTTATATAATATTATTATCTTAGCCTTCGTGATTGCAATAAGCTTGTTTCCAGGGCGTCGCGGGCGTCGCGGGCGTCGCGGGAGTCGCTGTAGCCCTACTACGGCTCCTACATGAGGCAGGCAAAGGTGTAGAAAGCGTTGATCGCAGAGAGGGTGTGGCCGAGGAGGAGGCTCCATTACTAAAGTAGGGAGTCGCGATGGAGGCCTGGTGGCAGAGAGGGGCTCACTCGAATCGCTCACCCATTGTGCGAAGCCAAATCTGGAGCCTCATCTGGAGGCTTACCGAACGATCGACTCAATTACAGATTCAAATGAGCCGCGGTAGTAGCCGCCACTAATTACAGAACGAGCGACACTAAAGGCGCACAGATTGAACAGATATGATATGAAGCCGATTTGCAATCGAACGCGGTAGATTTATTAAATAAAGCTATGTAGAGCTGCTTGGTAGACCCTCAATGTTTGGTGTTCGCGCACGGACCACCAACTCGTTGGACATCTTCAAAGACATTTCTCATCAAGGGCCCTGCCCATCAAGTTTTCCACAGACGCAACATTCCCATCATCACGACCAAGCCCTCAGAAACGCCAACCGGTACCCAAGAACTCCCCACGGTGCCTTCAATCATCTATCGTGTTGCCAAGATCCTCATAAATGCCATCCCAAACCAATTGGTGATGCGGCGTCGCTGATTCGCGCACCTGTCAGCTGGTGACCTAAACAACGGCGTGCCCCAAGAAGCGACAAGAAATACCAAGGAAAAAGCACCTCGTCTCATGTCATCTACGCAGTTTTCCGAATCCAGCATTTCCCCCCCTTCTTGTATGGAAGGATGCAGCTTTCGTTGCTCCGGGCAGCTTCATAACTCGACCTGCTCACTGCTTTTGGCTGTCGGCTTTGCAGTTGAACTTGCACTCGTCTTCCACGCTGCACCTGCCATCAGCGCGATTGTGTGCAGCGGCTTCTGTGCCATCATTTCGGAGAGCGGATCTGTGGCTTCCCGGGGTTGATAAGGGAGAACGGAGGCAACGGTAAGGATGAGGAGGAGAGCCGTTGCCGGAGTGAGGAGATGCATTGTTGCAATAATTGAAAGACTGAGCAGCAGATAGATAAAATAGCGCTTTGAAAACCGAACACAAGCGAGGGAATTGGCGGTTTAAGTGTTCAGGAGCAATATACAAAATTTAATCTGCATATAGAACAAAGTCAGATCTGCAGCGCTCCGCTGTGTAACTTTCACAGCCGTAGCAAGTTACAAGGACAGAAAGCAGAAACGGGACATTAGCAACTCCCGCGGCAGGCGGGATTCATATACAAGACGCAATCCTTTCCTTCGGAGTTGCAGCGTGTCTCCCTCTTCCCCAGGGCTCGTCAAGAATGCACGTTGGTCAGGACGCGCTGTGAGTGGCTGATGCATGCCTGCTCGGCGTTGAGTGGCTGCAACGGCGTGTCGGTTAAGCGTCGGACCTGCGAACAGTTCGCACCTACTATACACAACAACCTGAGCTGCAACGACGCTGTTATCCACGCGTTTTTTGCTGTCTATAGCGATTGTGCTTTGGCATTGGGCAGGCAGAGAAGTACACACAAAATGCTCTCCCTCCCGCTCATCACGCCGCGCGACGTACGTCCACGTCCTCCCCTTCCTTTTGCTCACTCTCAAAACAAACGCTGCTACCACATCTCGTTTCAGACATACAAACCCGCAATCCTCCACTCCATCCTCAATCTCCGCTGCAATCCTCGCTGCAATCCTCAATTTCCAATCTTCTCCCCTCCCCTCCCCCAACTAAATCCAACCCCAACAAAACTAACACAACCCAGGACTCCCCCCTCTGGCCCCCGGCCCTCCGCCCCCCCCTGGACCACGCCTCCCCTCCCCAAGCCGACCACCTCCCGACCACCCCCCTCCCAACGCACCACACGCACCACCGACGTCCCACGTCCCACCACACGCACCACCGCGGGCACCCTTCCCCGCCCTTCTCGCCCCTCCTCGCCCTCACCCTCGACGAAAACGCCATCGCCCAGCGCAAGCAGAACGTGCGCCGCTTCGGCGCCGGATGGCTGCGGCCACCCGGGGTCGCGAAGACGTACCAGGCCAGCATGGACGAGGCGGCGGAGCGCGAGGAGCAGGAGATGTTGGCGCGGCGCGAGCAGGAGCTGCTGGAGCTGGCGAGTGCGCAGGAGGAGGCTACTGCTGCTGCTGCCGCTGCCGCCGCCACCGCTGCAGGGGGTGCCGGTGCCGGTGCTGGGGATGGTGCTGAGGGTGGCGCTCAGGGGGAGGAAGAGGAGGGGGTCGGGGAGCGGGATTTGGACGATGAAGTCCCGGAGGCGGAGAGTGATGGGAGCGAGGGGAGCGATAGCGACGGGGTTGAGGGGGCGGCCGGGGGGGGGGCGGGGGAGGGCGAGATGACGTTCAACGGGTCGAGTTTCCTGGAGGGCAGCATCGTCGCTGCTGACGCCGGGGTCGAGATGGAGGAGGCGGAGATGGCGGGCGTGCTGCAGGATGAGCGCGATCTCGACAACGATGTCCCTGAGGCCGGGAGCTACCAGCACACGGACACGGAGCTGGAGGACTCGAGCTCCGAGATCGAGGTCGCGAGCAGCGTCGCGCTGGGGAGCAGTGTGCGGAGGAGCGCCCGCGGGGGGAGGGCCGGCGGGGGAGTGGTGGGTGCGGCGGGGATGGGCGTGGGCATGAGCATGGGCAGAGGCGTGGGTGTGGGCAGGAGCTTGCTCAGTGAGGATGGGAGCGAGCTGGGCGAGAGCTCGCTGTTGGCCAGTTCGCCCGCTGCGGCGAGGGCGCCGGGGCTGGTGAATGCGTTTCGCAATCGCTTGGTGGGGCCACGGGCTCCTAGGGGCGGGTGAGCAGTCGACGAGGACCTTATCCCCATCCAATCTAGGCCAGCCTCGCGGGATTGGTACTGTACTTTACAGTATGCCGCGGGCGGAGCATGGCGCGAGAGGTGGGAGGACCGGCGCTGGTTGAGTACTGCTAGACTTGTTTTATGCTGGCAGGAGTTACGATGCGCGGTGGAGCTTCAGGTACCCTGGTGTAAGCAAAATGCTCTATTGTTGGTATGTTTATTCCGAAGCGGACTGAGTGGGTTTTGGCAGCTGTCGGGTTAGAGGATTGTTGCTCAAGAAACTTCTCTCTAGGTCAAACGTTGCAATCCAAAACCCATAGAGAGTGGTAGCTGTACATTCCATCGCTAATCAAGCAGTCACGATATCAAGAACACTTGTTGAACAAGCGGGCGGAATTAGGAAGCACCTTAATCTACTAGGAGGCTCTAGTAATATGACAAGTGAGACCTTTCGCGTCCAGTTCAGAATAGTCTCGCCCTTTCAAGTCTTACCATAATCACACTCAACCGGTTAACGGATGTGATTTTTCAATCGAATAAGTTTCGGGCTTATTAAAGACTCAGTGTCGATTCAAGGCAGCGTTTTGCAACCATTTGACGAATATGCTTTGGTGTATGATCTACTTCCCGAGTGGTGCTTAGGGCAACCTTGGTTGAGCTGAAATTGGTAATAGCTGTCTCTGAAGGTCGTCAGGGCTTCATTTCAAGTTAATATTGTGGGATAACGACTGCACGAATCGCTCGTCACACTGCCTTCTCCTAGAATAAACCCAAAATATAATTTAGGACCGATTATATGATGTTAGAAGGGTGGAAACCGCAGGCCAATTATAATTGCTGCAGCCGACTTACCTTTTCCAGTAAGGCGTACTTCACAACCGTGACTTCTCGACCAATTTATTCGCGTCGCGACCTGGGTAAAGGCGCCTTCACTCCTCGCTCGCTCCTTTCACAACAAACAAACGTCAAATCTGAGTCGCGCAGTTTTAGCGACGCTTCTCAGCCTTCACATCGAAATCGACCGAAGCAACCTATCCGAACATGAGCAATCAATCTACTGATCAGAAGATGGAGGACCACCCCATGGACAATCCTGTTATTCTCGACAAGGGCAAGGGCAAGGCAGCGGATGTTGCCATGGAGGAGGATGGCGATTCCTCTGAGGAAGAATCCGGTGTAGAGGATCATGTAAGTCTGGGCTCCTGCATTGCTACAATGTCGAGGTGTTCTTCAGCTGACGTTTCCATCTCAACTTCAGGGCGAAGGTGCGAATGCTCTATTAGATCTTTCAACATGGGAATGTTGTTCTAATCAGTGCGGTAGTTGAGGTTGAAGACGAGGATACAATGGAAGAAATCAATACCGACAACATCATTCAAGATGGACGCCGCACGCGCGGAAAGAACATCGACTTCAAAAAAGCCGCTCAGGAGCTGGAAGACGATGATGAGGAAGACGAAGATGATGATTTCCAAGATCCGGATGTCCAAGATGATGCCATGCAGGAGTAGAGTTGTGTTTGAGGTGAGCTTCTGTCCTCATCCGAGACCCGGCTGCTGGCCATACCACCACATTGACGAAATTCAATAACTCCAAGTTGTTCACTGATTGGACTGCTAGACATGTCACGCAAGCAATTTGATGCGCACGCATACTTGTTCTAAAGCTTTCATGTCGAAAATGTCGGTTGGGCTCGGTCCATGAAGCATCTCATCAACCATGGAGTCTTGGCGCGTGAAATTGGAGCTTGATAGTGGACGAAAAAAGGGACCATGGTGTGCTTTTGTCTTGCCATGTAGATCTCTCAGTTGCATAACAATAGCATAACTGCATATCACCTGTACATTGTGAAGATTCTTTGTGTTGATAATGTAGCCAGGGGACTGGCAAATAAGCTTGGAGATTGAGCCAGCCTTGCCAAACGCGAATGACTTCCGTTTCAATACTAATCCCCTTAAAGTTGCCTTCCTAAATCGATAGGTTATACGATTCGCTATAGAAGGCCGTGTACCTCGCGCTGCCCAATCTAGAACATTCTGCATTAACGCACCGATCGAGATGAACCCTGAGATACCAGATAGATACACAAGGTTTTTTGAATGGCAGCCAATGATCAGACAGCACTAGTCGAACCGCAGCCAATATCTCAAGAAACATCACTGCGGAGTTCCCACCTAGATGTCATGAGAGTAAGAGAATCAGCCTCGCCAGTCTGCACTCGCCCTGACGGACAGTCTTCCCGTGCTTTACGATCTACGCTAGCCAAGAGCTCAAATCTACACAAGGTGCCATGATGGCAATTCTGGCAGCTATCCCCCCAATTAACGTCATGAAATTACTCAGGCTTACAAGACCGCTCCAAGAATTGAGATTCCTCAGCCTCGAGAACATGGCCTCGAGTATGCAGCACGGCTGTTGTTGACCGGAGAAGTCCCACGTCGGAATGATTCAGCTTCTCCCACTCTCGCCTCCAAGCCGCTCCTTCAGCATAGTCTCAATGTCAGGAATAGTGCACCAGTCAGGGCTGGTGGCCTCGATTCCAGGCGGTGAGGCTCAGACCCTGATGTTAGTTTCTGTTGATTATCAACGTTGGTCATGTCACGTCTGAGAAGACTTGGTAGCCCCATAATAACAGCGATGCGACATCGGCGGGAGGGTAAGAGAAATTCTGTTCCCGTGACTCATAGAATCTCACAGCCTCCCGCGACTCCATCCGCAACTAGATGTAGGCTCCGTGTTCTCCAGACGGCTCCTGCGTTCGTGGCAGGAGTCGCGCTGTTCATCGTGAGATCGGAGTAGTCCGTTCGCCGAGTGTTCAGCGAGTGCGAGGGCGCCTTGTTCGTGAGAACCATACGTTCGGGATGCAGGCTATTGTTTGACGGGTTGCTGGAGGCGGGGTCTTTTAAGATCTCCAAACATCGACTTTTATTTCCGAATTCGTGATGTTTTTGGGGGCACGATAAGACTTGCCCGGACAGATGACCACCTAAAATTACGACAAAGAAGGACCGGCAACGTAGTCGCAGCAAACCGAACCAATTGCTGCTGCTGAAATGCGGCCTCGAAGCGGGCGCGGGCTTCACTGCGGCAATCTGGCCTCGCACCTTGGAGCGACGGGAAAGCCACATGCATCCTGCACTACCTGGTCATAGGAGGGGGTCAAGGCGCCTGCGGGCAAGAATGATTTGCTGGCGGCTTCAACGCTGCACCCACCGCCTAGCGCACAGCGAGGGCCCTGGCTGACTTAAGACCGCTTCCGGTAATGGCAGAAACCGTGGGGTAATGGGGCAAAAATTTCAAAACGCACGACAGATCTGCAGGGCAATCATATTTAGAGACGGAGCTCGCCAAGATGTGGGAGCTGCCTGTGAATGCTTCGCTCCTCGGATGGGGAGCAGGAGTGCGTATACGTGTGCAGTTGCCTCTCCGAGGATGATTTCATTGTTTCCACCCTGGAGGGGCGAGAAAACAAAAGTGATGCATATTCCTCCGGCCACTGTGCTGCAGCGGATAGAATCAAGCTGCTAGCTGCGAGCAGGGCCGATGCTCCTGGAGACAGCACAGCAGCCATTTGAAACCGGCCTAGGTTAATTGGCAGAAAAGTTGTAATAGTATGCTCCTTAGCGCTGTGAATTTTCCCCACCTTCGCCTCCCATTCATAAGGCTCAATAATCCGTCCATCCCCTCCACTCCTCCTGTTCTCGTATCCCCCTCACAGCCTGGTAGTCGTTGCGCGAGCAGCAGCTCGTCGACGTTAAGTCAACGGCCCCTATACAATAGCAGCTCGTAAGTAGGCGCTGGCTCCTCATCTTCCCCTCGCCCAAGCCCTTGTACCCACCACCAAAGCCCGGAGGTCCTTTAAGCTCGATTCGCGAGGGTTTACCGAGCGCCATTCTTCTCGAAAACCCAAACCCCGCGTCCTCCCATTCGCCAAAGCTCTTATCAACAGTATTCCGTGCATTTTGTGGGAGCTATCAGCGCAGACGAATCCTGGCAGTCGTCATTGGCATCATTTTGACGATCCGGGGACTGCAGCTTCGCCACGGGCTACGCTGTGCTCCATTGCGTTTAGGGGCCTCGCCACAATTCTCCCCCTCCTCCATTGTGCTACCGCACTCATCCTGTCATTGCTTTGACCTCCGAACTTTCCTCCCTTCACGACTCCACGAAATCTGCTGTGGTGTAACGCTACAAGCCCACTTTGCTGCTCCATCTAACTGAGTCACTAGGCACCTCAGCAACAACTACCAAGCCCAAGGACTTTTTTAAAAACGACCAGCTCCCCATTTTCACACATCTCAACGCATCCCTGCACAGCTTCTCAAGTTTTTTGAGACCTTCGGCCTGTCGCCGAAAGCATGGGTCGGGTCTCGTTCACCGAGGATACAAAACAATACGATGGCGAGATCATAGAAGAGGAGCAAACTAATAGCGTTTTTCCATACCAGGACACGCCAGAGAATAAATCATGGGCTGGTGTATTACCGCTTAAGCAGGGTCTATATGATCCCGAGCTTGAGAAGGATGCTTGCGGTGTTGGCTTTGCAGCGTGAGTCACAACCGCGATTATCGAGGCCTCTTAACGCACAAAAGCTAATAGTTCGTAGCCATATTAAGGGAAATGCGAGCCATAAAATTATTAGCGATGGTAAGAGCGTTTATGCTGTCTCAGACCAATGTACTGACAAGCTACGCAGCTAGGAGTCTCCTTTGTAATATGACCCATCGAGGTGCCGTGGGATCTGATGCGAGAGACGGCGATGGCGCTGGTGTAATGACATCGATTCCTCACAAATTTTTTCTAAAGAATTTCGAGCGAGAGCAGGGCATCAAGCTCCCACCACAAGGCCAGTATGCTGCCGGCAACCTTTTCTTCAAGCCAGATACGGAAACTTTGAAGGATACAATAGCCACTTTTGAGGAGGTTGCCGATTCACTCGATCTGAGGGTGCTCGGGTGGCGGGAGGTACCAAAGGATTCTACTCTTCTAGGTCCTGCGGCTCTGTCCCGGGAACCGATAATCTTGCAACCGTTTGTTGTTCTCAAGTCTGCATATGGTGATGGCAACGAACCGAAGGAAGATTTTTCTCAGCTCTGTGACGAGGCGCATTTTGAGCGACAGCTCTATGTGCTGCGGAAGAGAGCAACTCATGTCATTGGTTTGCACAATTGGTTCTATCTTTGCTCCTTGAGTAATAAGAACATTGTCTACAAGGGACAGCTGGCACCAGTACAAGTCTATGAATATTACCATGACTTGGTGTCCGTTGATTACGAAGGCCACTTTGCCCTTGTCCATTCACGATTCTCCACCAACACCTTCCCCAGCTGGGACCGTGCACAACCACTGCGATGGGCCGCTCACAACGGCGAGATAAACACCCTACGAGGCAATAAGAATTGGATGAGAGCCCGCGAAGGAGTCATGAAATCCAAGTTGTTCGGCGACGATCTCGATCTGCTGTATCCCATCATCGAAGACGGAGGCTCTGACTCCGCTGCGTTGGACAATGTGCTTGAACTACTCGTCATTAATGGGGTGCTTTCTCTGCCAGAAGCAGTCATGCTTATGGTTCCCGAAGCGTGGCAAGGTAACCGATCTATGGATCCCGCCAAGCAAGCTTTTTACGAGTGGGCCGGATGCATGATGGAGCCTTGGGACGGACCAGCTCTCTTCATCTTCTCTGACGGCCGATATTGCGGCGCGAACCTGGATCGAAATGGCCTACGTCCATGCAGATATTATGTCACTGATGATGACCGAATTGTCTGCGCCTCCGAAGTTGGTACTATTTCAATCGAGCCAGAGAGGATCATTCAGAAGGGCCGGCTGCAGCCAGGAAGAATGCTTCTTGTTGACACTTTGGTCGGCCGCATCGTAGATGATAACGAACTGAAGCACACTGTCGCAAACCGGCACGACTTCCGAACATGGATCGAGAATCAGCTTTTGACCCTGCCAGCCATCTACAGCCAGCTAGCAGAAAAGGGAACCGAGCTTTCACACACACCGACCGAAACTCGACTTCAGGAAGATCCTCGACTGAGAGCTTTCGGATACTCATTAGAACAAGTCAGCCTGATTCTTGGTCCCATGGCTGCAGACTCGAAGGAAGCTCTAGGGTCTATGGGTAACGATGCGCCCCTTGCGTGTCTCGCTACTCAACCACGTCTTCTCTATGAGTACTTCCGGCAACTATTCGCACAGGTCACAAACCCACCAATTGACCCCATTCGAGAGGCCATCGTCATGTCTCTTGAGGCTTACGTCGGTCCCCAAGGTAATCTTTTAGAGATGGACGAGAGTCAGTGTCACCGTTTGTTGCTACCATCACCGGTTCTGTCTATCGAGGAATTTAAGGCACTTATGAATATTAGTGTGCTCTACCCGAACTGGTCTGTAAAAGTTATTGACATCACATTCTCCAAAAAGGAGGGCGTCCAAGGTTACATGGATGCTCTTGATCGTATCTGCGATGCTGCAACCGAGGGCATCACTAATGGTGATAATATTCTGGTTCTCTCCGACCGAGAAACATCTGCAGACCGCGTCCCTGTTTCAGCTCTCTTAGCCACTGGTATGGTACATCACCACCTTGTTAGGAACAGGTGGCGATCTCAATCTGCCCTTCTTGTTGAGACTGCTGAAGCTCGTGAGGTGCATCACATGTGTGTCCTCGTTGGCTATGGTGCAGATGCAATCTGCCCATACCTTGCTATCGAATGTATTCTGAAGATGCACCGTGAGGGCCTCATTCGGAAGAAACTCTCTTCAGAACAGCTAATCGACAACTATAAACACTCCTGTGACGGTGGGATCTTGAAGGTCATGAGCAAGATGGGTATTTCCACGCTTCAGAGTTATAAAGGCGCCCAGATCTTCGAGGCTCTTGGCGTTGATGATTCAGTCGTGGACCGATGTTTCACTGGCACTGCTAGCCGCATCAAGGGTATGACCTTTGAACTTATCGCCCAAGATGCGTTCTCTTTGCACGAAAAGGGCTACCCGTCTTGTAGCATTGTTGAAGTGCCGGGATTGGTCGAAACAGGCGAGTACCACTGGCGAGACGGAGGCGAACCTCACGTCAACGACCCAACAGCGATTGCAAACATCCAAGATGCAGTCCGCACAAAGAACGACAAATCGTACGAAGCTTACTCCATTGCCGAGTATGAGCGCATTAAGGACTGCACCCTCAGAGGCCTGCTCGACTTTAACTTCGATGAGAGAGCTCCTGTTCCGATTGACCAGGTTGAGCCATGGACGGAGATCGTACGGCGATTTGTTACTGGCGCCATGTCTTACGGTTCCATTTCCATGGAATCCCACTCAACTTTGGCTGTGGCCATGAACAGACTTGGAGGCAAGTCAAACACCGGCGAAGGTGGTGAGGATCCCGAGAGAAGCCTACGGCTAGAGAACGGCGATACCATGCGTTCAGCAATCAAGCAGGTCGCCTCTGGCCGTTTTGGTGTCACCAGCAACTACTTGGCTGATGCTGATGAGCTCCAAATCAAGATGGCTCAAGGTGCTAAGCCTGGCGAGGGTGGTGAACTTCCGGGTCACAAAGTTTCAGGGCCCATCGCTAAGACTCGACACTCAACACCTGGTGTCGGTCTGATTTCTCCACCACCTCATCACGACATTTACTCCATCGAAGATCTAAAGCAGCTGATCTACGACTTGAAGTGCTCAAACCCACGCGCTCGAGTGTCAGTCAAGCTTGTTTCTGAAACTGGTGTTGGCATTGTCGCCTCAGGTGTGGCAAAGGCCAAGGCTGACCACATCCTCATTTCTGGCCACGATGGTGGAACTGGTGCTTCTCGATGGACCGGTATCAAGTATGCCGGTCTCCCATGGGAACTCGGTCTCGCTGAGACTCACCAGACTCTGGTCCTCAATGATTTGCGTGGACGTGTCATCGTTCAAACTGATGGCCAAATCCGCACTGGACGCGATGTCGCCATTGCTTGCTTGCTTGGTGCCGAAGAATGGGGCTTTGCTACTACACCACTGATTGCTATGGGATGTATCATGATGAGGAAGTGCCATCGTAAGCTCAATCCAGTTCTCTGACTTTGATATCAACCACTGACATTAGTCTCAACACAGTTAACACATGCCCTGTTGGTATTGCTACTCAAGATCCCGAACTGCGGAAGAAGTTTACTGGTACTCCTGAGCATGCGATCAATTTCTTTTACTACGTGGCCAACGAGCTGAGGGCCATCATGGCCAAGCTTGGTTTCCGAACTGTTAATGAGATGGTTGGTCGTTGCGAGGTTCTCCGCGTACGCGATGACCTCCGAACTGCAAAGACTGAGAACATCGACTTATCCCTCATCTTGACCCCTGCTCACACCCTCCGACCAGGCGTGGCGACTTACAACGTGCGGAAGCAGGACCACAGACTTCATGTGCGACTTGACAACAAGCTTATCGCAGAATCTGAGTTAGCCCTTGAGAAGGGCATGCCCACACGGATTGAATGTGACATTGTCAACACTGATCGCGCTCTTGGCGCAACTCTCTCTTACCAAATCAGCCGGCGATTTGGTGAAGCTGGCTTACCCCAAGATACCATTCACACCAACATCCGCGGATCTGCAGGTCAATCCTTCGGTGCATATTTGGCTCCTGGAGTTACTCTTGAGCTTGAGGGTGACACTAACGACTATGTTGGCAAGGGCCTCTCCGGTGGCCGCCTTATCATCTACCCTCCTCGTTCAGCAGTCTTCAAGGCCGAAGAGAATGTCCTCATCGGTAACGTCTGTCTCTACGGTGCAACGAGCGGTACTTGCTTTTTCCGCGGTGTAGCTGCAGAACGTTTTGCCGTTCGGAACTCTGGTGTCACCGCTGTTGTTGAGGGTGTGGGTGACCATGGCTGCGAGTACATGACTGGTGGTCGCGTGCTTGTGCTTGGCTCGACTGGCCGTAACTTTGCCGCTGGTATGTCTGGCGGTATTGCCTATGTCCTCGACATGCACCATGACTTCGAAGGTAAAGTCAACCAGGAAATGGTCGAGTTGTCTGGAATCGAGGATCCAACGGAGATTGCATTCGTCCGAGGTCTCATCGAGGATCACCACCATTATACTGGATCTGAGCTTGCCGCTCGCATTCTCCTAGACTTCAACAGGGCGCTTCCCCGCTTCGTCAAGGTTATGCCTACTGACTACAAGCGTGTATTGCTTGAGGAGGCTGCTAAGGCAGAGGAAGCCAAGAAGAAGGAATATCCTCTCCCAATCCTCCCTGGCAATCCCGTACGACAAGCTCATGAAGAATCTAAGAAGGCTCAACACGGACACGGAACAAAGGAAAAGAAGAAGAACGACCTTTTGGATATCGAGGAGAGCGTGGGAGATGCCAAGGCGGAGAAGAAGCGGTCAGCATTGGTGTTGGATAAGACTCGTGGCTTTATGAAGTACCAGCGACGCTCCGAGAAATATCGCAACCCCAAGACTCGAACTCGTGATTGGCAGGAACTGTCAACCCGCCTGAATGAGGATGAGCTCAAGTACCAGACCGCTCGTTGCATGGACTGTGGTGTCCCCTTCTGCCAATCTGACACTGGCTGCCCAATTAGCAACATCATTCCCAAATGGAATGAATTGGTCTTCCAGAACCAATGGAGAGATGCCCTTAACCGATTATTGATGACTAATAACTTCCCTGAGTTCACCGGTCGTGTCTGCCCAGCTCCTTGCGAGGGTGCTTGTGTGCTTGGAATCAATGAAGATCCTGTTGGTATCAAATCGATTGAGTGCGCGATTATCGACCGTGGCTTTGAAATGGGTTGGATGGTTCCTTCTCCTCCCAAGTATCGCAGCGGTAAGAAGGTCGCAATTATCGGTTCTGGTCCAGCAGGTCTAGCAGCGGCGGACCAACTTAACAAGGCAGGCCATAATGTCACTGTCTATGAGCGCGCTGATCGCATTGGTGGTCTGCTCATGTACGGAATTCCAAACATGAAGTTGGACAAGAAGGTGGTGCAGCGCCGTGTGGATTTTATGGCTGAAGAGGGAATCAAGTTCGTAACGAGAGTTGCTGTGGGTGAACCAGATATGCCTAGCCTGGAGTCTCTACGAGGTGAAAACGACGCTGTTGTTATTGCTACCGGCGCAACTGTGGCTCGTGATCTCCCCATCCAAAACCGCAACCTCAACGGCATCCACTTTGCCATGCAATTTCTCCACAAGAATACGAAGTCCTTACTCGATTCAAACCTCTCCGATGGCGCATACATTTCGGCTAAAGATAAGCATGTTATTGTTATCGGTGGGGGTGATACCGGTAACGACTGTATCGGGACATCCGTTCGCCATGGAGCAAAATCCGTCACAAACTTCGAACTACTTCCTCAACCTCCGCCTGAGCGAGCTCGTGATAATCCATGGCCCCAATGGCCCCGTATCTATCGTGTTGATTACGGCCACTCTGAAGTTAAGACCCATATGGGTAAGGATCCGCGGGAGTACTGTGTTATGTCTAAAGATTTTGTGGATGATGGTGCTGGTAATGTTAAGGGAATCAACACCATCCGTGTGGAGTGGACTAAGAGTGTTACCGGAGGATGGGATATGAAGCAGGTGGAAGGGAGTGAGCAGTTCTTCCCTGCCGATATTGTGCTCTTGTCCATGGGTTTCTTGGGACCTGAGGAGCGCGTCTTGGGCGGAATCATCGAGAAGGACACTCGCAAGAACATCAAAACACCTCCTGGCAAGTATAACACGAACATTGCTGGCGTTTTCGCTGCTGGCGATTGTCGTCGCGGGCAATCTCTAATTGTTTGGTAAGTTATCACAAAGCCATCATCCCATCACATTTATTGCTAACAAATTTTCACTAGGGGCATCAATGAAGGTCGTCAATCAGCTCGCGATGTCGATTCCTACCTCACCGGCGTCGGCACCCAGCTACCTGTCACCGGCGGTATCGTCAAGCGTCCGCCATACGAGCTCCTCACCAAAGTCGACGGAGCCCTGAAGGAGCTCATCATGGCTGCGGCTTGAATGGAAGAGGAAGCTGATAGAATTTCACGAAGCTTACTGCGATATGACCGTGACACAACACCTCCCATGTACTACCTAGCGAACTATGGCGTTTTGCTACACTTTATGAGTTGCTGAGTTGCCTGATTTGCTTACTACCCACTGGCGTCGTCGTCTGTTTCACTTTCCTTTTCTTTACCTTTACTTCTGGTGCTTGTCTTGTTTCTACGCCATTTTCTTCTCTCTCCTTGCGTGTGCTGAAGGGACTAGATAGTCGGAATTTGTAGATCGAGCTTTCAATCAGTATAGTAAATACAAGTTTCACTTCATGTGCAAAATTAGAGGCAGTATTTTGTATAATGTATTGCTAAACTAATGGGATTCGTTTGCCGTATGTGTTAATAATCCGCAAACTAAGTTTCCAGCGTGCTCAATGGGCACCCGCCGGAATCACTATCGAAAGCTTGGTCTTGATGCTGGCTAGCGCAATGTTTAGGGTCAATTTGCTCCATATAAATATTGAGACAGAAATTTTACTAACCGAGTTCGATTGGTGAACCTTTCCTAAATGTGAAATATTCTTACTCCACGTGTGCCTGCGGATGACTTCGTTCTTAGAGCGTAAACGGCTCCGCTAGGATTAACCAGAGGCCTGCAGGCTACCATGTGGAGCTAATCGTAATTGATGAATGCAAGTAGACTGATTGATGCCTTGAAGTGGTTAAGGCGCTGCAAGAGGGGTATGGGTAGATAGCGCTGAACTCTTGTGTGCAAGGGATTAATGGCCTGCAATAAGCCATAACATTCTCATCCTCTTGTTAAACTTTTTCTCCGCAAGCAACTTGTCTGTCTTGATCTCCGCAATTTCATTCGTATCCCTGTGATGCCAAGACTCGTACGTCAAATTCCTCGACAACTTCGAATGACCTGTCAATTTCGTTGAGACGATCTGCTACAACGCGAGCTGTTAGCCGCTGGTAAGGATCGATGATCAAACATGCTTTGATAAGATCAGCAACTTGGTCGGCGCTCTTGCTACCAGACGGCCCGAATATTTCGACAGCACGCTTAATCATGGCTTCCAAACGGCGGTCTACTGCAGGAGATATACTGAATTTTCCCCTTTCGTAGAGGTAAAATGGCGCCGCCAGTATCATTGAGTTGAGTCCAAGGAACACATATCCCCTTCTACAACCGAAGTCAGTATTGCCATGATATAATGACGGGAATACAAGGGTAACGTACCTTTCTATTCGGAATCCTTCGACTTCACGAGGCCCACCCAAAATCCATGCGACGACCTCTGAAAGTATTCCTCCGAAGGACCAGATATCGTGTGGAGAGCCAAGTGACGGCTCTTGGAACCGTATGTCGCATTCAGGTGCGGAGTATGACAATGTGCAACGAAATTCGGTCCGGCCACGGAAGCAGCTTCCAAAATCGGCAATCTTAAATACTACATCGCAGATAAGTATATTAGAAGGTTTTAGATCGCTGCGGCAGTAATACTTCTCCTCCTCTTCCGCTATCTGCAATATGGAGCTATCCTGTGCCGGCAATGGGACATTCACGACAGCTCGCTTTACCGGAAGCGTATGAAAACAATGCCCATCGCATCTGCGTCTGTCAGGATAACTTTCCCAATAAGCGGTGACCTAATGATCTGAATTAACCACGGGAAAACGCCAGCCAATGCAATTACAGGCAAATGTATGTCGGCTGTGTGTATGAAGAGAAACAATCCTCATCTTGGGTCGAGATCTCCAAATGGTTTCCCAAAAACGATACTCGAGATAGCATCCAAAGCGTAATACTGCGCCTTCATTCCAAAGTCCACTGGTTTGAATACGTCGTCAGTGGAGAAGTATTTGGATTCGAAAATCTGTACGAATTTTGCAATCGTGTTATCGATTGTCAATTCCAGAGAATCTATTTCTTTGCTAGAGTACTAGAACATGACACACAGTCAGTAAATCGAAATACATATGCAGTCTTCAAAGGCGTACATCAGCAGTCAATTTACTTCTCAGCTTGCTATGGGCCTTATTGTTTCTCTCGGTGACAATGTTGTGTCGATCTGGATCAAATCGAATGCACTCGAACCAATCCGAGCGACGATATTGAATTCGAACTCCAAGAATCTTTCTCCAGACTTCTGGGTCATTAGAAACCAACTCATTAGGTCCCACGCGAAACAATGAACCTCGATTAACGTCAGCAAACAGTCCCAATGACAGTCTAAAACTTGGGGGAAGCAAACCATATTTTTCGGCACCTGCGGCTGTGACCAGGGCCAATCGGCCCCCCAAACTATGTCGGAGCAGCCATAACCTGGAGAACCCAGCCGAGAAAGGCCCTGGAATATGTCGAAGCCGAAGCCAAGACCTGATGATCCCGATGATGAAGATCGCGATGAGAAGGCCACTAATGACCCAACCTATGTTTGGAGGCAGCGAATTCATGTCGCCGCAACTTTGGAATTTGCTCTCGGACAATGTTGACCTTGGAACTATAAGTTGAGCTCTTGAGAATTATCACCCATGTAGCAGTGCGGGGAGGGCCATTGTCAATGAAACCCGGGCCATTCCCCCCTCCACACAGGACTGGAAAGCCTAACTCTGTATTTTCCCGTTTGACGTGTTTGGTTTGGTTGGATACCAACAAAGCTGCATTGCAGCGGATCCTGCATGATTTTCGCCCGCGGGCGCTTCTTTGCTTCACCACGATCGGCGTTACCGTTTTCGGGAGCGAGGAGCCTCGTTTTAGTGGTTGTCGTGCAGCGTCGAATCCTAATGTGGGCCTAAAACGGAAGATATGGTTGCTTTGGATCTTATGCATATAAGGACAGTGCCAGCGAAACTCGCAGCAAGTATCTCTTTTACCAATTATGGTATCCGGCAAAAGTATTGTACAATGTTGGTGCGGCCCTTCCCTCCTCATTGGTTCGTCTCTCTCTCTCCGTACGAGGTATTGCCATACCTACTCTTTACCATATCGTCCTCTTCCATCGACTCTCCTGTGACTCATGCTCGGCTTGCCTGCTCCCTACCGTACACCTGGGCAATAGCCTTACACTTACACTATGCTTAAAGATCTATTTTCTTAATTAGCTCCTTCTAGATATACTACCTACCCTTCTTATAGTCCTAAATAGGCAGCGCCTGTAGAGCCGCGTTAATTAACTCTATATAGCCATTTACCGTCTACCTATACTTTATGTTACGGACCTTATATCGGCAGTAGTACGACTACTAAGAGAAGACATAAACGGGTTGGTTGAGACAGTATGAGAGGCGCTGGAACCGATCGAGCTATGGGACGAGGGGTAACCGAGTTACGTGGCCAGTTACGAGACTACAGTCAAAACTCTTTAGTACGATATCTATCACATATCGGGGGGGCTGATTTGGCGCGGTTACGACCCGGGTTAATACGAGGTTAGGGCCACCCCTGCTGATAACGCGCCCGAACCCCGCACGAGGTCGCGCAGCGACCGCCCCCGAGTACTTTTGCACGCGATTTTGGGCGAAAAGGTACATAATTTGAGTTAAATCGGTACTTCTGGACGGTCGCGTAATGTTGCTCTGAATTTACAACACCTCAACGGGCTCTATTCCTACATTAAGGCGTCTCAGTTACTGTAGTGCAGTCCTATATTGAGACATCTCGGTCACTAGAGTATAGTCCTACATTGAGGCGTCTTGGTTACTGCAGTGCAGTCCTATATTAAGACGTCTCGGTCACTAGAGTATAGTCCTACATCGAGGCGTCTCGGTCACTACAGTGCAGTCCTATATCGAGACGTCTCGGTCACTAGTAGAGTCCTACATTAAGGCATCTTGGTCACTGCAGTAGTCCTATAGTAAAATAGTATTATATATATATACTGCTTAATACGGAGCCTTTCCCTCCCTTTCCCTCCCCCGCCCTAAGGGCTAGTTAGTAGTTAGATATTCTTATAAAGCTAATTTAAAGAACGCCGGCCTTATAGCTATTCCAGCTAGTTAATAGCCTGTCTCTCATCTCTTGCTGTACCGTCTTCTACGCGCCGTCTTATATCCTTAATTATCCTACGGCAACGGCTATAGAATATAGCCTCGCTGTTAACCCGCTAGCGTGCCCCCTAGTAGCAATTAAGAGCTTTAATTAACGGCCTACCCGCTAGCCCTAAAGTCCACTTAGTCTAGAGCTGGAAGACCGAATTACCGCCTTAAAGCATTTTATATTTCCTTAGTGGCGCCTATAGGTTAAGGATAAATGGGAGAGATAGTTAGGTATTAGCTTATACCTACGCTAGTAGGGGCGATACGGATATAGTAGATAGCTAAGCGGGCGGTATAGATATTATAAACGGCTCGGATATTGTAGACGGCTAAGTAGACGGTGCGGATATTATAGACGGCTAAGCGGGTAGTACGGATATTATAAACAGCTAAGCGGGCGGTGCGGATATTATAGACAGCTAAGCGGGTGGTGCAGATATGGTAGATGTTATAGTAGACGGCTAAGCGGGCGGCGCGGATATAGTAGACATTATAGTAGACGGCGGCTTGCCTAAAGGTGGATATATGGATTCTATAGGCCCTATCTAGATACCCGTCTTCTCTTACTAGATCTATATAGGTGTAAATAATGCTAATAACCTTTTTATTTCGCTAAGGCGTTCTAAGATCGTCTACATATATAATTAAACCCCCTTTATCTTAGAGATCGCGGCCTTGTGTTTTAGCTTAGCTACAGCCTTATAGGCGGGCCAGTATTTCCGCATTATTAGCTTATTTGGCGTAACTATATTAGCTAGCGAGCTTTCTACCTATATAGCAAACCTCCAGTACTCCTTATAGCCGAAGAGGGGTCCTTCTATAGGGGGTAGAGCGGAAACTACTTGCATAGGATTACTAAGTCCTGTAATAGGATTACCCTAAGTGTATAGAGGAGATATAGAAATCCTAAGCCCATAAGGTTAAGCTATACAACCTTATTATTGGCCCTACCTAGGTGGTAGGCCTCCATATATTTTAGCCAGATATTAGTCTTAGGCCATATCTTTAAACAAAGGGCCTCCTCCGGCACCTCCTATGCGTGGGGGAGAAAGTAGCTCTTTCCTTCCTTTAGGAAGCCAGCGATTAACCATATAAACGCATAGGGTAGGTAGCTAAGGTAGGCTTCCATTATTGCGTTTGTATTCCAGCGTCCGGCCTATCTAATTTAGGTCTCCTTAACGCCGCTAAGCTTGGTATGCCGGACGCTCTACTTGCGGGCGCTATAGGTCTTTTTTTTTAAGTAAATTCCTACCCCCTAGAATATCTTTTTATTCTATTTAAACTGCGTATAATAGCTTAGCGGCTATTGCGGTACTTTAATACTGCCAGGGAAGATATATAGGTTATAGTAGTCCTCTAGCTGCTAAAAGGATGGGAAGCTCTTAGCGCCGTCTTTACCCCAGCAGTTAAAGAAGTAGAAGGCTATTACAAAGAGGGGGTAGAGGATAGGGTTAGTATTCCGTATATAGCCTATATACTTAACCTTGCCGTGCTAATTCTGCTTCCCTTATATTATTAATATAATTATATACGGCGCTAACTTATCTAGTTTAGGCCCTTCATTCTCTAGTTTAATAAGGATAAGATTAGTAAGCTAAACGTCCTATCTACTTTTACTATAGGTAATAGTAGTATGGCCTAAGGAACGGGTTAGAAAACAGCAGCCGTATAGATTAGATAGGGTATATAGTAGTAGTAATATACAAACTTAATAAATACTCGGCAGCAGTTTAAAGGTAAAACTTAACTAAACCTAATATCTTAGAGCCCGTCTCCTAGCATTAAGTGATTGCCCTTTTAAGCCCTTTAACGTTGTAGCCGCTAGTAATTATAAATAGGCCTTAATTAATAAAGTTAACGCGTTAAATCCGGTCCTTATTATAGCGGACGCTATCTAGTACTGCCGGGAGCTTTGCCCCCTATAGTGGCTGCGAGGCCTTGCCTTCTGACTACCACGTATAAAGCTTAGTAATAGCAGAGACGTAGCTATTTATAACTAAGTATTAAACTGTCTTGTTAAATAGGGTATCTAGGGCCTCCTTATCCTATATCTCCCCTTCCTCCTTTATAGCTTCCTCCCCTATAGCTGTAGCTGCTCCTGTGGCTGCCCCTATAGCTGCCCCTACGGCTGCCTTCCCCCCTAGCTGCTTTACCCGCTTAATTATTTTCTGCCTCTTCTTTACCCGCTTGCTATCTTTCTATATCTCTTTCCGTTTTAACTTCTGTTTTTAATAGCCAGTAGCCCGTAATTCTTGGTTGACGACTTACTGCTCTAAGAATAGGCAAAGCTTATCTTCTATTACTTAGGCGCTGTTTATATTGCCTTTTAGTCTCGCGCACTAGTCTTCCTACTTTTTCTGCTTCGGCTTGTACGCCCTTATAGTATTCTTTAAGCGCTGGGTATCACAGTGCTGTAATGCTAATAGGCTGAATAACTACATTGTGGTATAAAGAGGAGAAGGAGGTAAAAGGGGGTATTATACACAAATAGTAGGGGCAGCCGCCAAGGCGCTAGTGGTGGGCCAGCCAACAGTAGGAAACAGTACGAGACAGTACGCGTCAGGACTGTGCCGTGATAGTACTCCCCTCCCTAGAAGGTTTGGTCCCTAAACTAAATAAGTAACCTATTTTTGCTGCAAAGATGTTACTTCTGCTTACCGCCCTTAACCAAGCCAATAGCGATTTTCTATGCCGGGCATAGAAAATCTTAATTGGTTAGCTTAATGAATAAAATCGGCAGAACTCCACACCGCTACCACATGGCGCTTCTTGGCAAAAAACCAACTAATTAGACAACTTTAACTGGTGGTTGAAGTTCTATAAGATCTCAACCACCATAAATTACCTTTGTGGTTGGCTACGGCCTTAGCGTAACTATTCCTTATCTTGTGCCTAGTCTGGGGGTCCTAGCTTCTTAGGGTGTTATTTATAGAACCTTAGTAGTGCGCGCTTATACCCTTTTAGGGATTTTTTGGGTTCCTAGGTTTTCTCATTATAGTATTTCCATTTAATATAGTATGTTAAGCCATGCTCGTCCATTTGTTTATTATATATATTAAAAATCTTTTTAAATTCCTACTTGTCCGTGATATTGCTGTTGTTATCCCTTTTAGCTATCCTGCCTATGACATTATAACGTTCCTCTTTATTAATACGTACTTAACTAGAGATCTCTTTAGGGAACCAAAGGCGGACCTTTAAAATATAGAAAGACTTATTAACACGGATATAGTCCAGAAGGTTAACTACAACTACTCCTCTATAGGTAGCTAGGACGGGCTAGGGTCCGTCCTAGTTATTATCCCACTTCCTCTTAGGCTGGTTAGTCTTTATGTTTTTAAGGCTAACTATAACTATATTATCCTTTTTAAATATTATACCTTCGTCTCGTTTTATATTAGCGTTATCTTTATATCGTCGCTAGGAGATACGAGCTAGGGCTTTAAGCTAGGTTAAGATACGCTTAAAGCGGTTAGCAATAGTATTAGCTTATAGGTACTCCTTCTTTATATATATAGATAAGGCTAATAGCTAGGGGCCTACTAGTTTAACACCTAGATATAGGTTATAGCCATAGTTAGCAAAGAATGGTAAGATTCCTATAGTCTTATTAACCTAGTTATTTATAGCAAACTTGGTAAGGGGGAGCCAATCTACCTAGTTGTCTTAGGTGAAGCTTATAAAGGCGCGTAGATACTTATTCATTACTACATTAACAATCTTGGTTTAACCATCTATTTTAGGGTGCTATATGGAGCTAGGGCTTAGGGTTACCTTTAGGCGCTAATTTAGGCGACGCTAGAAGTTAGAAACAAATAAAGAGCCTCTATTAGAAATAATAGTATTTAGAGCGCCGTGTAACTTATAGATAGTGTAAATAAATGCTTTAATAAGCTCCTTAGTATCTAGGCTAGTAATAGGAATAAAGTATCTCATCTTTATTAGGCGGTCAACAACGACAAAGATATATTTATATATTTTACCATTACAAAGGCACTTAGGCAGGTCGACGACGTGGTTAATAGAGATATTAGTCCACGGGCGGACTGGTAGTTCTAGTAGTTTTAGGAAACCGGGCAGTACTAAGCGTAGGGTCTTTATACAGAAGTAAAAAGCGCAGTCTTTTATAAAAGTAGCCATAAACTGTGAAATACCTGGCCACTAATATGTTCAATTAAGGAGGTCTAGTGTTTTAACACGGCCTAAGTAACCCGCAGGGCCCAAACTATATGTATAGTGTATAACTTCTAGTTAAAGTTTATATAAATTAGGGACAAATACTTAATTCCTATAGTAGATTAGGCCATTAACAATTAAACATTTGGATTTATTATAGTAGAGCAGCTTCCTAATCTACTTAGGCCAATAGCGTGCTTTACGGTTTTCCTGTTTATATAGTACAGCCAATATATTCCTAGCGAGTTCGTTTTCTTTATAGGCATTCTTAATAAGCTCCTTAAGGGTTTTTTTCTTAGGCTCTAGATCTATTACTGTAATAAAGTCTTTAATACTCTAGTCTTAGGATTTGCTCAGTAGTTCTTCTAGGATAGTAGGGTTAACTTTCTTTAGTGGTAAGACAACGCGGTCTTGGTGTTATAGATGTTTATTATTAGCATTAGCAGGTGCAACGCCTAGGAGGCGGCTAAGAGCGTCTAGGATTATAGCTTTAGTGCTAGGCCTATAGGTAATAACAAAGTTAAATTAGGAAAGAAACTTAGCCCAATAGACTTAGCGCTAGTTTAGTTGTTTTATTATTATAAAGGTCTAGAGGTTTTTATAGTCTATAATAATTTTAAACAGCTGCTCAGTTCCTTATAGTTTAGAACACTATTCTTTTAGTGCCTTAACAATTACCAGGAGCTCCTTATTATATATTTTATAGTTGCATTCAGGGGCTAAGTGCTTAGTAGAGAAGAATGCGACTAGCTTAAGCTTGTTACTTTTATTGGCTTAATAGAGCACTCCACTTAAAGCCTAGTTTAATGCGTCTGTCTCTACCATAGTCTTCTTTGTGTAGTCGTAATACGCTAGGACTAGTGCTTTAGTAAATGCTGTTTTTAGGGTCTGGAATACCTATGCTTAATTAGGGCCCCATAACCAGCTAATACTCTTTTTTAGTAGCCTAGTCATGGGCTTAACTACCTTGGAATAGCCTTAAATAAATCATTAGTAGAAGTTCGCGAAGCCAAGAAATTGCTATAGTTCCTTAACTAACGTTAGGTCCTTCTATTCCTATAAGGCCTGCACCTTCTTAGGGTCCATAGTCATGCCGTTAGTTAAGATAATTAAGCTAAGGTATTTTATTTTAGTAGCATAAAACTTAAACTTATTAATATTAATCTAGAGTCTAGCATTACCAAGTCTCTAGATAATTTTATTTATATATTTTATATGCTTGGCGCGTATTTTTAAGAAGACAAGGATATCATTAAGATACACAGTACAGTAGTTATTAAGGGCGTTGTGTAAAACATAGTTAATATAGTTTTAGAACATGGCGGGCGCGTTATAGAGACCAAACGGTATAACTAGTATCTTATAGAGTCCAAACTAGGTAATAAATACTATAAGCCACTTATAGCCTTCCGCAATCCGGATCTGGTTAAACGCAGCAATTATATCAAGCTTAGTAAAGTACTTAGTACTATAGAGTACGTTAAGTATCTCGTGGACTAGTGGCAGTAGGTATTGGTTCTTAATAGTAACTGTGTTTAGGCCTTAGTAGTTATAGCAGATTTATATACTACCGCCAGGTTTTACTGCAAGGAGGAGTAGTATAGCGGCTGGTAAGGTTAATTTGCGGATAAACCCCTTATCTAATATCTTGTTAATCCACTTTTTTACACAGCTAAGTTTAGCAGGTGAGAGTGGCCTGTTTTTATAGTATGGGGCCTACTTTCCTGGTATAATCTTAATTTTGTGGTCCTATAGTTGGTAAGGGGGTAGCTTATCTATGTTCTTAGGGAGGAAGTGTTTAATATATTTATAAAACTCTTTTAATAAGCGTTATAAAATATCCTTATAGGTTAATCCTGGTTTGCCTTTTAGGAATTTCTTAATATTAATATTAACTATCTTCCGGTGTAGAAACTCAGACTTGGTTTTTAGGTTTATCTTAAGGAAGTTATAGAAATAAGGGGGTAGCGCTTTATAGGCTTTCTCTATTATATAGTTACCTTCTATTAGCCGGCGGAAAGACCTTTCTAATAGGTTTAGTACTTTTATTAGGCCTATAGGTAGCTCCTTAAGCAGCTATTAGTGTTTTTCTTATTTAACTAGTTCTACTAGCTCCGCTATATAGATCCTTATTACCTTTACGCCTTTTTATTTACAGAACTGGGTAAAATTAACGGTATAAGTGTATTTAATGTTGTCTAGGTTAGGGCGTGTCTAGTTCTCCGGTGCTACGGCTAGGCTAGCACGGCTTAGTTAGCCTAGGGGGGCGGAAACGAGGCAGCGGCCTTGTATGGTACGCGTAGGAGACAGGTGTGAGGTTAGGCATTATAGGGGGAAGGTCTTAATTGCTTTAGTTTCGGTCTTGGCTATAACGCCCTTAGCTGTTATACGTGCGGTTATATATACGTACGGTAAATAACTTAAAGTTAGGTATCTTATTAGCTGACCTAGGTTAAGCGGGTGTATATGGGGGACTTATAGTTCTAGTAGTATTTGTTTTTTTAGGAATAGGGTAGTAATCCAGTCTTCTAGAATCTCTGTTTTATTTACTATATATATTAGCTTACTAGTGTTAGGCACCTCTTCTACTGTCAGCTAATGGTATCTAAGCGTTAGCCGTGCAATGCGTCTGTGTGGTACTACTTGGTTACAGTTAGGAATATACTATAGGAGACAGTTATAGGCATAGTAATCAGAGTTAAATTTAAGCTCTAGAGTAGGGAAGTCTAGTTTTAGGTTATACTTTTTAAGCTAGGGCATTCCAAGAATTACTAGTATTAAGGGTAATAACTTCGTGATGTAGAAGAGTATGGATTCTGTATAGTAGCCAATTATCATTCTTACTATAAAGTAGTGGGTAATAAAGCTAGATGGAAGTCTATTAGTAAGGCGGAGTGGTTTTAGGACTAGGAGTCTTTTTATTATAATATTATACTTTTTTATAAGCAAGTCTTCGTCTGCAAACGCTAGTGCTATACTACTACTATTAACGAGGCTTACTGTTTCAATAAAAACTTATAGGAGTGGGTTGCGTAGTAAGGAGAGGTAGGTTTAAATAAGGATAGCATTCCTATTATTATTTACTGTTTTAAGGTTAAATAGCAGCTAACTTAGAATAAGATCTAACTAATTTAGTAGTATAGATCTAATCCTTTTATTATCCTCCCTATATAGTTCTAACCCTTGGAGGCAACTTAGTCCAAGGGTTGATCTTTTAATAACTAAATTATAGGGCTTGGCTAGTAGCTATGGTCTTAGCTAGTATATCCTAACATATTAGTCTCTAACGGTGTATATATGCTAGGGGGTACTTCGCTAAGGATATAGCCGGTCTTATAGTTAGTAGTAGTATAGAGCGCTTGTCTATAGTTTATATACGGGACCATCGGCTGGGGCTATATTAGGGAAGGGAATTATAGGGGTAGGTTTTTATATCTAAACCCACGTCCCTATTTATGGTTATTATTTCGGTTACTAATCCCTCTGCTAAAGAATCCGCCGCGGCTAGGAAGGGGTTGGCGTGGTGGCATTAAAAGGGGATTTAGGTTTGTTTTAGGGTTATAAGCATCTTTCTAGTAGCTAGGTTAACTATATGCTAGGCAGAGTCTATTATCTATATAATATCTTTAGACGTCGTTAAAAAGGCTACTACTACTACCGCCAAATTTAATGGCGTCAAGGTCTATTAGGTTATTCTATAGTACTAGTGCTAAGGTATTATTGTTAGGTAGTATAGGTTAATAGCCGCCAGCAGTACTTAGCTTAGCGGTATTTAGCTTAGTATAGTAGGCGTAGTTATTACAGACGCTTTAAGTACGGTGTTATGACTACTTAGAGAGGAGTCGGCGGAAGCTAGTTGGTTAATATAGGTATGGTCTAGAATGGATCCGGTGGAACTATATAACGAGGAATAGTAAGCGAGTTATATGACGTTGTACGCAGTATACAAGGAGTACGCAGTATACGCTACGTATAATACGTATAATACGTACCTTACGTACAAGAGAGGATTTCTTAGGAGTATGGTTGTGTATTTAAAGGACCTTAGTCCCTACTATAGATAGTTCTCTCCTTATAGTAAATCTTAGAATATAATTAGAGTTAATCTATTAGGCAACCACTCCACTAGTTATTATTATATTATCGTTTTTATCATACCTATATACTTAGCCTATTAATAGAACCCACCGTAGTTCCTACTATAAGGTTCCGTTACACATTCACTACTAAGGTTACGGTATTGGAACAAAATTGAGTAATATGCCACCAAGAGCAGTATTAGTTATAATAGTGTTAACGGGAGCTATAACCTCAGGGCCAGGCGATACTAATATAGACAATAGGGATTCTTAAGTGGTTACGCAAGGTTAGTTATAGGAAATGGTTAATCACTTACAAGACAATAATAGGATACTTAAAAAACGCATTAATAGAATTGGAGCAGCAAAAATCAAGTTACCTTTAATTAAACAATTCTCAGAAGAAAAGTTAAAGCTTAAAGGATTTCTTACGCAGATGCACTTTAAGGTAGTATAGGAAAAAGCGAAGTTAGCAATATCATTAAATCAAGTAGCCTATGCAGGATTATTCCTAACAGGGAGGGCACTTAAGTGGTTTAAACCGTATCTTACAGAAATATAGGCTAATGGCATAACAACTACTAACTAGGATGTATAGTACATATTTACTAGTTAGAACGGGTTCGCAGAGCAACTAATATAGATATTTGGAGACCCAGAGGCCATAACTATAGCGGAATAAAAGCTTCAGAACTTAGTATAACGCACTTTAATAATTAAGTATATAACACAGTTTCAAACACTAGCTATATAGGTTGAGTGGAACAATAGGGCGCTTATAGTATAGTATAAATAGGGACTTAAGGCTAAAGTCTAGGACGTAATTATCCTAATGGAAGATACAGATACTCTAAGAAAGTTAATAGATTAGTTAATAAAGATTAATAATAGAATCTATCAAAGGGAACAAGCTAAGAGAGGGCAAGATAGAGTTCTATAGTTATATAAGGCGTAAAGTACGCAATAATAGATATAGAGTTAAAAACTATGGAATGGCACGGAGCTAATGGACCTAAGTAGTACCAAAGAAACCTAAAAATAGGAAAAAAAACTATAGAAACCTAGAGGTCAAAGATTAAGTAATTAAAGGACTAAGGAGTAGAGGCTAAACCAGGGATCTTAGTAGCAGAAGATGTTTAGGCGGACTCCACAGTAAAAAAGATGGTTTAAAGATAGAGCTTACATAAATTATGGAAAATAGGGTCATTTCGCCAGAGACTATAAAGGTGGTTAGAGTAATTATATAGTAAAGGGAACCAGACCAGCAGACGGCGCGTATATACAGAGGGATAATGGTGTACTATAAGGAACAAAAGAGTGTTCAATTAATAGTTTTATATATTATTATAACAACGCATACCGAATTTATAAAGACGCTAAGTATAGTGTAAGCTATTGGCTATAAAAGCTAGAGTTAAAAGGACTCTAAGAAACCAGAGAGTTAGATAAAGAATAAAATCAACTTTATAAGCTAGATTAAGATATTATAGCAACATATAGATAAAGATTAGTAGTAATAATAATAGAGTCGGAGTACTTATTAATTAACAGTAATAAGGACGAAAAGAAGGCTAACTAGGAGCACTTAAACCTTAATAATATAATAGAAGCAGAGACTAAGACCATTACTAAACAAGATTCAGTAACAGGCATAGCGACACCATTAGATACAATTTCCATTACTTTATAAGACAATAGGAGTAACGTTTAGAAGAAACTAAGCAAGTAGATAACTACTAGTGCTAGCTTATTATTTAGTAAAGGCAAAAGGCCACAGGCTTAAGATTCTTAAGAAGAGATAAGAGAAGCTTAAGATTTTTAAAGTGAGATAAAATACACCCAAGAACCCACAACGGACGAAAATTAATAGGAAAGGGCAGTAACTTAGTTCAGTAACAAACGAACGAGTATAGGACGCAAGTTTAAGAACTGCGAGTTTGGGGAACGAATAAGAACGTTAGTAATTCTAGGCAAACGCAGTACTCAGCCTAAAGATTAAAAAGTTAATACTAGGATTAAAAAGCAAAACAACTACAAGGATCTAGCTATAAGACGCAGAAAATAAGAAACTATAGATAAGTTTAGGATAAGAATTATTGCATAGCAAGAGCAAAAGCTAGATAAGAGATCAGCTATACTAGGTTATATAAGGGACAGAGTACCCGTATAAAGAGTTACTAATAGGCCAAGTGTAGGGACACCTAGGGTAAAGTAGTTAGACAAACTAGAATAAGAAAAGAATCTAAATATTCTAACTAGGTTTAAAGAAAGGCATACCAAAGGATATTATAATGCAGCGATGATAAGGTATTTTCTAACAGATAGACTATACACACTAAACCAGTTGTATGGAAAGTGGTATAGGCAACAACACAACGATAAATAGGAAGACTTTTATATATAACTAAATAAAAAAGTTGTCCAAGACCAACCTATTACAGAAAAACGCATGAGTTATATTAAAGGAGTATTAATTATAACGTTAAGGAACCTAAAAGAGGGATCTAGGGACTAGAGAAGTGAGCGGCAAGTCTTAGTACCTATAGCAGAGATACCAGTGGTCAGGTCAACTAGGTATAGGTTTAAACTTAAGGACGAAAATAAACCAAGAGTTAACCTAAAATATGTAGCGCATTATATACTATTGTGGATAGCTTATATGGATAATACGTATAATATATATAGAGTACCTAAAGATAAGAACCGGAAGTACCCAGTAAGAATATATTGGGTACTAGAGGAAAAGCGGTTTAGGAACACTAAGTATATATATAGTTAGCACCTAGTAGAAGTACAAGGTTAAGGAGACTTAATACTTTAACTAGAAAGATTCCTTACAGAAGAATACCTAGATGGACAATAGTGGTAGGAGTGCCTAGAGAACACTTATCTATAGTATATAGAGGAAAAGAAACGAACTAAGTATTAGCTAAAGTTGGACTAAGTATAGGCAGGATCTAGCAGCCAATAGTCAGGAAAAGGGGAGGTGTATAGGACTAGAGGAAACTAGTGTTAAAGCCTTAGACCCTTAAAGGAATTTAAGAATAATACCTAAACTTAAGAGCTAAGTGGCAAGATTAGCAGTTTAAAGCGTTAGTAGATAGTAGAGCAATAAGGAACCACATATCACCAAAGATAGTAGAAAGGATGGGGTTACTATATAGATAGAAGGAACACCTGTATCCCCTTATAACAATTTTAGGAGACCAGATAGCCTATAGAGGAGGCATTATTAATCTTAAAACAGGACCTATTTAGATAACTATTAAAGGGAGACCAGTTAGAATGTCTTTCAATATCCTACTATTAGGACAGGATGAGGCGATACTAGAAATACCTTAATTATAGAAGTACAATCTAAAGATCGATTAGGTTATAGGTTAGGTCAATATTAAGAATATATAATAACGCAAAGTGCAACAGCAAACCAAGTTAGTATAGTACTAAGTCAGAGCGACATATAAAGAGACTAAGTAAGGCTTAAGTTATATACCAAAAAGATACTATAAGTATGGAAAAAAGTTATGGTTACTAGAAAGTAAGAAGCTATTAGAGCATACAGCTTAGGACTATAAGATAGAATTAGAAGAGGGAATAAGTCTAAAGTTCTTTCTAATCTATAAGCTTACTAAAACAGAGTCAGTAGCGCTTAAGGAGTTTATCCAGGAGAACTTATAAAAGGGATACATTAGACCATTGCAGTTATTAGTAAGATATCCAGTACTATTTATCCCAAAGAAAAACGGAAAACTTAGGATGTGTATAGACTATAGACAGTTAAACAGTATTACTAGGAAGGATAGGTATCCTTTACCCTTAATTAGCGAAATCCAAGATAGGATAGGTAACGCAAAGATCTTTATAAAGATAGATTTAAGATAGGCGTACCACTAGATTAGAATCAAGGAAGGCAACAAATAGAAGGCAGCCTTTAGGTCAAAGGAAGGACTATATAAGCCATTAGTTATATAATTTGGGCTTATAAACGCACTAGTAATATTCCAGAAGCGAATTAATAGTATATTAGAAGAACACCTAGATGAATTTATTATAGCATACCTTAACAACATTATTATCTACTTAGAAAGTAAGGAAGAATATAGAGAACATATCAAATGGGTCTTAAAGAGACTATAAAAAGAAAAGATGCCAGTAGTAATTAAGAAATGCGAGTTCTTTACCAGGAAAACCAATTTTATTAGATTTATTATTAAACTAGGCCAACTCAACATAAATCTAAAAAAGATCAAGGCTATAGTGAATTAGTAAGAACTAGAGAATATAATACAGTTAAGATCGTTTCTAGGGTTTTGCAATTACTGTAGAAGGTTTATAGCGCAGTAGTCACAGAATATTAAGCCGTTTACGCGGTTAACGAAGAAAGAAGAACTATAGGTATAGGGGAAGGAATAACAAGAACTGTTTAAGAGAGTTAAAGAGTTGTTTACCTAGAAGCCAGTTCTTAAGATCTATTAACTAGGGCTAGAGACGGTTATAGAGACAGATACATTAGACTTTACACTAGGGGTATACTTCCTATAGAAATATCAAGATAGACGGCACCTAGTGGCATACTATAGTTAAAAGATAACACTACTAGAGTTAAACTATGACATCTATAACAAGGAGTTATTAGGTATAGTTATAGCACTTAAAAAATAGAGAGCGTTCTTACAAGGTACAGAAAAACCATTTATGGTTAAGACAGACTATAAGAACCTTATAGGATTTCTAATAACAAAGGAACTCAACTAAAGATAGGTTAGATAGGCGGAAATGCTTACAGAATACTATTTCGAAATTCAGTATACTAAGGGTACAGACAATGCACGAGTAGATGCTCTAAGTAGGAAGGCTAAACTACAAAGCGATAAAAAGCTATTAGGAGCTTTATTGCGAAAGGATTAAGACGGATTAATTAGGTATAATTATTTAAAGATTGCAGTAACTAAGGAAAGTCAGATCCATAAATCACTAAAAAGTAATTAGACATAAAAGATCTAAAAAGCATAGGCAGAGGATCTAGACTTAGAGTAATACAAAAATAGAGAAGTAATATATATGCCTAAGTCTATTATAGAAGAATTTGTTAAGGAATTCCATAAGGGAATAATATAAGAACACAACGGAGCTATAGGCTTAGTGTTAAGACTTTAAAAGGAATACATTATTTAAGAAATCTAGGGACTAGCAAGATAAGTTATAAAAAAATATCTAGATTGCTAAAGAAACAAACCAATAAGGCATAAGCCATACGGAGGGCTACAACCTATTAAGACACCAGGAAGACCATAGGAGGTTATATTATAGGACTTTATTATTAAGTTACTAAAGTTAAGAGATCCTATCACAGGATAAGATTATAACGCGATTTTAGTAATAGTGGATAAGCTAATAAAGTAGGGATACTTTATAGCATGCACTAAAGAGATATCAGCAGAAGATGTCGCTAGAATCTATATAAAGGAAGTATTTATAAGACATAGAGCACCAGATAAGATTATATCGGATAAAGATCTAAGATTTGTAGCAGTATTTTAGAAAGTGTTTCTGGCAGAATAAGGGGTTTACGCAGTAATATCTACAGCATATTATCCGCAGACGGACGGATAAACGGAAAGACTAAATTAGACACTAGAGCAGTATTTAAGGCATTATATTAATCACGTACAAAACAATTGGGTATTGTTACTACTAGTTACATAGTTTATATATAATGCAACACTACAAGAAGGAATGGGAACATTACCATTTAAGGCAAACTATGGGTATAAGCTAAGAACATCGTTATCACCATAATAAGTAAAAAAGACGAGTAGCATAGCTAAGTAAAGAATGGAGATGTTAATAAATCTTCATATAGACCTTAAAGAAACAGCTAAACTAGTATAAGAATAAATAAAAAGGTACTACAATACTAAAAGATCTAAGGGACCAGATCTTAAGGAGGGGGATAAAGTATGGCTACTACACAAAAACTTCAAGAGTCGACAACTAAGTAAGAAGTTGGACTACGTCAGACTAGGACCTTTTAAAGTTAAGTAAAGAATTTTATTAGTTATATATAAGTTAAACCTATTAGCCAAAATGAAAATCTACCCTATATAGTATATCGCAATGCTAGAACTAGTACACGGAAATATTAAGCTACTAGTCTATAAGGCAGACATATATAGAGGATAAAAGGAAGATAAATAGCAAGTTTTAAAGATCATTAGTTATAAGGATGTAGATAACGAAATATAGTATAAAGTAAAGTAGATAGGCTATAATAAAACTACCTAGAAACCACTAAGCAACCTAAGAAACGCTATAGGAAAGGTACGGGAGTATTAAAAGAAAGTAGGTTAGGCAATATTAATAGGGAGGAATCACTAAAAAACAAATCGCCTAAGGGGGACCTAAGAGGAGCAATTGCTAAGTTACTTAGAGTTATTTCCCTTACAAAAGGAAAGTTAATCCTTTTATTACCTAGCTTAGACAAACCCTATTAAACAAGTTTTTACTCCTTAGAACGGACCTTCTTACAAACATATTTAAGACAAAGAAGACGGGCAGAAGCGGATAAACGGGCTTTAAGGGCATGCTATTAAGTAGCTATAGCCTCCTACTCCGCTTTCTATAAACAACAAAGCTTATCTAAGGCGCTTAAAAGCTTACTATCAAGTTTTACAGCAGTAGATTAAATACGAGACCCTATAATAAGTTACTTAGGGAACTTAAAGACTGTTAAGAGTTATTAGACGCGTATACTTAGCGTTAAAAACAGAGTAAACATCATAAAATAATCAAACGTTTGCTTTAGTACACTCTAAGTAAGATAAGGGTTATTAAGACAAAGGACTTACTAGCGCAATATACACCAACCCCGCCTTTGCGCAACGAGAATATGGAGACGGCATTATCTCACTAAGCGATAGTATAGCAGCCACGGTGCGAGCATAGTGCTACGCTTATAAAGAAGAAGGAGCTTTAGCTATAATAAGTATAAATATTAACCAGACTAATTAAACGGACATTATACCTCTAGTGGACAACTTGGAGATATTAGGAATCTTTAAAAACAAAGATAAAGAGAAGGGAGATAGTGTTACAGATGCTTTAAGTATAGTATTATAACTACTTAGAGAGGAGTCGGCGGAAGCTAGTTGGTTAATATAGATACGGTCTAGAATAGATCCGGTAGAACCATATAACAAGGAATAGTAAGCGAGTTATATAACGTTGTACGCAGTATATAAGGAGTACGCAGTGTACGCCACGTACAATATGTATAACACATACCTCACATACAAGAGAGGATTTCTTAGGAGTATGGTTGTGTATTTAAAGGACCTCAGTCCCTACTGTAGATAGTTCTCTCCTTATAGTGAATCTCAGAATACAATTAGAGTTAATCTGTTGGGCAACCACTCCACTAGTTGTTATTACGTTATCGTTTTTGTCGTACCTATATACCTAGCCTATTGACAGAACCCACCGTAGTTCCTACTACAAGGTTCCGTTATAGTAGTTCTATAGGTTATAAGCAAATACGTCCATTTACTTACTTTAGCCCTTATAGTCAGTATCGTTAATTTTGCGGCTAAGGGTAAGGGCTAAGTCCTTTATCTTAAATAAAATATTCTTCCTAAGTAGATCTATCTTTTGTTCCTTAGTCTTGTTTGCTTTTATTATTAACTTATTAAGCTCTGCTTTTTAGGACTAGTAATTGCGCTCGCCTTGGTTTAAGGTATTTAATTTATTTTTAGCCGCTTAGGTTATATCCATAGTCTTATAGTACTTCTTTATATACGTAAACATAGACTCTTAGTTAGAGAAGGCCTATTTGCTTAAGTTATTTGGGTGTATATGTAGCATATTAAGGCTATGCTTAATATAGTTATAAGCCTTATCTATTAGCATGTCTAATATATAGAGGACTTCGTCCATTAGGGTCTTAAAGCACTTTATATCTCTACAGAAAACGCCTTAGATCTTTATTTCCCATATTTTAAAATTTTCTTACTTTTTAGTTAGCGATCCCTTGCCATTAAATAGGGTAGGGTCTTTTGCTTTACGCTTTTTTCTATAGGGCTTAGCTAGAGGAGGAGAGCTAGTAGCAGTGTTCTTGTTGGCAGTGGTTTGGGTAAATATAGTAATCTAAGAGCTTAGGCTTTATATAGTCTCAGTATATACCAAAGCTTGCTGTTTATATTACTTTATACGTAGTTTAAGTGTCTTAAGGGAGTTAATTCTGTGTTAAGCTTCTTTAAGTTAGGACTTTACAGTCCGGCCTTTATTATAAACTGTTTGGAGACCGCTCTCGACACTAGTCAAAAGGGTTATATATATAGAGAGGTGCTAAAATGTTCCTACTATATTAAGGTCCTTAGGGTACTCCGGACTACTCCTAATTGCCTAGGCAATGTTAGTATAGGAGGTATTAAAGAGGCGGGCAAGCGCTTTACGTATGTTTACTAACAGGGTATTCTAGTCACCCATTTTAGGGGATCTGGGTAGGGTAATTAAAATCTATAAGGCTGGCTATAATACTAAGATTATCTAGGACAATACTAAGATTGTTTAGGACTGTACTAAGATTATCTAGGACTGTGGTATAGTAGTATCAGTCGCGCCAGGTCGCGATTATACTGGGAAAATAGAGATAGTAGACTAGGGAGAATAAAGATCGCAATAGGGCGTAAGAGGAGATACCATAAACTATCACAGTGCTGTAATGCTAATAGGCTAAATAACTACATTGTGGTATAAAGAGGAGAAGGAGGTAAAAGGGGTTATTATATATAAATAGGAGGGGCAGCCGCCAAGGCGCTAGTAGTGGGCCAGCTAACAGTAGGAAACAGTACGAGACAGTACGCGTTAGGACTATGCCGTGACACTAGGCCTTATAAATATCCTATAGCCGCGCTATTTGGGCCTTGAATTTGTTCTAAAGGCTATAGAAGAAGAAGAAAAAGGAGGCTAAGGGGGCTTCCTTTAACTATAAAGTAGACTCCATATCCGTAAAAGGTTAGGGGGAAGACGCGTAAGTATAGTATAGGTAAATAAAGCTACCAAACACGTAAATATTAAAGGAGGAGAAGAAGAAGAGAGCTCTATATTATAGAATTAGAATTACAGCAGGCCGTTCTATATAAAATTAAAAGCCCCGCGCGAGCTAGGAGCTAGCGCGGGCATAAGAATAGAAAGAGGGTTAAAAAATAGATTATTAAGGCGACGATGAGGTTAAAGGCGCGTGATAAGGACCTCTATACTAACCTAGTACTAACCTAGGCCTCAAAGACGCGTCTAAAAAGTAGGGGCCACCACCAAAAGGGGGGGGGTAATATTTGGACGATATGTCGCGGACCTTAGGGGGTCGTGCGTAACCTAAGGTTACGCCAAGCTTAACCCCGACCTTTAATACCTGGTTATAACAATATACTCTATATTACGATCTACAAGCCTTAATTAAAATTTTTTTGGTGTATTTTACAATAATCTAACTTTTTACGATATCGTTAAGTTCTTTACACTAAAATCGATATAGCTAGTATTTTATTAAGTAGATTTGGGCTTTTCTTACCACTAAATCAGCCATTAAAATCCATTCTATAATAATTAAATTTTATTAAAACTACCTTTAAATCTTACTTCTTTATACTTAATTCTACCTTTTTAATATGGTAAGACGTTAAAATCCTGATAGGCGTTGCCATTACGGTATTTCCGACTATAAGCGCCAAAAAAAAAACCGTATCTACTACCTTAAACAACCTAAGGATTTAACTAAGGATCTTATTAAGTATATAGCAGAGCTCTATATAGAGCCTAATTGCGATATAGAAATAGATAAGGACGAATCCAAATAACCTTAAATTAAGTTTAATAAGGCCTTATAGGCCTTGTTACGGACAGCTTAAGTACGATGTTACGACTACTTGGGGAAGAGTTGGAAGAAGCTAGTTGGTTAATATAGGCACGGTCCAGGATAGAACCGGTAGAACTATGTGACGAGGAATAGTAACCGAGTTACGTGATGTGGTCTGTGTGATCTGTGTAATCTATGTGATCTGTGACAGAGCAGACAGAGCACACGTACCTTATGGAGCGAAGGGATTTCTTAGGAGTACGGTTGTGTATTTAAAGGACCTCAGTCCCTACCGTAGATAGTTCTCTCTTCGTAGTAAATCTTAGAATACAATTAGAGTTAATCTGTTGGGCAACCACTCCACTAGTTGTGTTACGTTGTTAACTTATTGTTTATACCTATATACCCAGCCTAATAATAGGACCCACCGTAGTTCTTGCTACAAGGTTCCGTTACAGGCCTTATAAAAGCTTCGTCCGTATAAGGAACAATAGGAAGATAGCGAGAGAGACTTAATTATAAGCCTTATAAAGTATGAGTGTTAAATTTAAGGGCAATGAAATTGCAATACTAAACAGATATTGATTATGACTTTTTTTAGTAACGTATTCCATCACCGAACCCAACAAACCACTTTTTTACTACTAACTCGGAAAATAAATTATCAATTTTATCGCTATTAAACAATTTTTTTTTATACAAGCACAATATATGTAAGTTCCTTGTTTAATAGCAATAAAATTAATAATTTATAATATGAGTTGGTAGTACTAAGGTGGTTTGTTGGGTTTGGTGATGGAATACGTTATAGCTGATCGGTAAATATATAATATCATAATATTATTACCTAATTTTGAATTTAGGTGTATTTGATATATAAATACTAAATATAACGATACCTTTTGTATAACGATACGGCTGGCCGTACAAGTCGTATCGTACTAACCAGTTTTGACTGTAGTTCAGAATATAGGAACGTGGAAACGTGGGACGTACCGACGTACTAACGTACTAACATACTTAGTACATTTCTTAGGCGCAGTATTATATATTTAAAGGACTACAGTCCCTACCTAGATAGCTTTTCTCTTTATAGTAAATCTTAAAATATAATTAGAGTTAATTTATTAGGTAACCTACCCTATTAGTTATATTTATGTTATTAACTTCTTATTTACCTATATATCTAGCCTATTAATAAATCTACTATAGTATTTTCTATAAGGCTTTATTATATATTTACTACCTAGTTATAGTATTAATAAAGTTAAATAATATGCTACCTAGAGTATTAGTTATAACGCTATTAATAGTAGTAACTACCTTAGGGTTAGGTAATAACACTAATATAAAGGATACTAACTTATAACTAATTACGGTGGGATAATTATAAGAAATAGTTAATTAATTAACAGATAATAATAGAATACTTAAAGATAGAATTAATGGGATTAGAGTAGCTAAAATTAAGCTACTATCTATTAAACAATTCTTAGGGAAGAAATTAAAACTTAAGAGATTTTTTATATAGATGCATTTTAAGGTTATGCAAGAAGGAGTAAAACTAGTAATATTTATAGATTAAGTGGCGTATATACGACTATTCCTAATAGAAAGGGCACTTAAGTGGTTTAAACCTTACCTTATAGAGGTATAGAAGAATAGCATAGCAACTACTAACTAGGAGGTACGGTATATATTCTTTAGCTAGAACGGGTTTACGGATTAATTAACCTAAATATTTAAAGACCCTAAGGCAACAACTATCCCATGCAACGTTGGTGTCCTACTATAGGTGGTCCGTGCGGAACACCAGAATCACAAAGATTAATTTAATCAACCACCATGCCATTTAATTGTGCCTTTATTGATCCTAATATCGTCCAACCTACCAAATACGTCGTTCCTCTAACTCGTAGCAAAAGAACTATCTCCGGAGCTTTGGCGGCTGCCTTCGAGCCCTTTGCCAGAGTTTTATATTCCTTATCACAGCTCTAAAATCCTAACGACCTAATTGGCTAGAGCTTATCGATGAGAAAGGACCCAAATCAACGTTGCAAGGGATAGTAAAAGGAAAACTCTAAAACCTAATATAGTAAACTTTAGCAATTAAGCATAATAACGCAGTTTTAGATACTTATAACTTAGGTTAAATAGAATAATAAGACGCTTATAGTATAGTATAAATAGGGACTTAAAGCAAAAGTCTAAGATATAATAATTCTTATAGGAGTTCCTATATAGAGTCCTTAGCGGGCCAGCCTTGCTATTTAACTTTATATTAAAGCTTATTTAAGGAGCTCTTGCTGCACCCGGCCTAAAAAGACCAAAACCATCCAAAGGAACCCTGAAGAACTCCCAGAGAATCCCCCTGAGATGCATGCATTGTAGGGAAGGCACACGTCAAACGACGGTGGTTTGCACTCGCGCGTGACCGCTAGAACCAGCAATGGCCCTCCACAACAAAGATGGGCGAATACTACACCACAAAGCGGAAATATCTCTATTAAGAAGGCATCTAATAAAATATAAAGCCTATTGGACGTGTCTAGTATCTAGAACTGCGGGGGAGTAACCGTTAGCTATAATAAACTAACGCAGCTAGCAGAATGGCTCCGCCAGTCTAGTAAACCTTAGGCGCCCCTCTAGCAAACCCTTAATTAAATCCTCTAATAGATAAGCAAAATTATAAATAAATAAAAACCCCCTTACTAGTAAACCGCACCTAGGCCGCCATAGCTGTACTTTTATAGTATAGGGAACCTACCCCTCTTAAAATAATAACTGGGTATATAATTATAATATAACCAAATATAGAAAAAGTAGAGGGGCTTAGGGGATAATTAGAAATAGAAGTCCTTATAGAGATTCGCAAAGAGGTCTATAACACTATTATAGCCCAATACCTTAGGAGTGGAGATATTAGAGTTACCTTAAAGGACTAATAGGTAAAGGAATAAGCTATAAGGGTAGGGGATAGGCTAGGAGAACGCATTGGCATAAAAGTGCTCCGCAAAGATTTCCTAGTTAAAGTCTTAGCAGTTCCTATAAGCCTTAGGGTAGAAAAAGGACGCTAGGCGGATAATATAGCAATTATATAAGTGTCGGTATACTCGCTTTATCAACGTGCACGAATATTACTTGTAGTGGTACGTATGCGGTGTTAAAGTTGGTAGTTATTAATGTCTAGAAATAGGGGTTTGCTCTAAGGTCAGATTAGCTAGTCTTGCTTTGTGGTCCCATAACCACGTTATATAACTAACATTCTGATACTAGAGCAACTCTAAGAAGAAGGCTAATCTATACTCTAAAGCCAAGTCTGTTTCTAGACTATTTATAGCATATATATAATAGCTAAAGATCTAATTAATACGCAATAGTTTCCACGCTCCTCTTATAGGTCCGTAATTGCATAACTAGTGTTACGGCTTATACCAATACCTCTAAACTAAAGCTTATAGAATGCTGTATTACGGGGACACTAAGCTAAGGAAAAGAAGGAGAAGAATTATTAGGGGTAGCAGGTTAATATGTCGCAAGGGCCGCTAAGGCGCTAGTAGTAAGTGAGCTAATAGTAATTTTCTATCCCAGGGATAGAAAATCCTGATTAGCTGGTTAAATTTAGGGTCCGTAGAATATGGTGGGTGGCGTACCCTAGCACTATTACGACCCGTAAACCACCTTCTATTGCTTCTTACGCTCCACCCAACCTACAGCCTATATATTAACTTGGTTCGTGTTAATAAGTCACTATAGGGCGACGCAAGGCTTCCCCTTGGTTATCGCGTCTGTAGGGTTAGCTTTACTATTAATTTATTTAACCTCCGTAATCTGCCGACGTTCGTAGGCTTATTATAGGTACATTATATTAATTATTAATTGCTTCTCTTATGTGGTTCTAAGTTGTATAAGATAGTTATATAGCGACTTAGAATTGGTGCAAAGTATAAGTGGGAGGTTAATCTGTAGGACCTTGTCTACTATAGACTTAATGGCGACGGCGATATTAAAGCCATAAGCTATTCCGTAGAGTTTAGAAGCTAGAACGCTTCTAATAACTCTTTTATACTTAATTAAGCTCTAATAGGTGACATTAGCCTTCTTAGTTGCGTTAGCTAGTATAATAACGTAGCTAATTTGCGAAGAGAGGTCCTTGTTATTGGTAAAGGAAGCGTCCGTAAAGACTAAGAGCTATAGGGTCTTAGCCTCTAATTTAATAAACTTAAGACCTCTATATAAGTTCTAAATCTGCCAACTTAGGCGCTTATTTAACTCCTTTGCGTCTACCTCTTTAGGATTAGTTACCTAGGCAGTAAAGGATAAGTTAAATAAAGCCTCTGGTTAACAGACTAAGGCAATATAGGCTCCTCTAGCGCGTTAAGCGATATACTGGTCCTTTAGTGTAAGTAGGCCGCGTATAATTCCTTTAGAGCTAGTACTATCTGCTAGGGTAGTGTTAACCATACTAAGGTTCTTACATTGGCGCTTTTATGTTAGCGTAATACTCTTATCTTATACCAATTAAATAAGTCCTCTATTAAAATTAACTAGTGTATTAGTGGTCAGTTACTCTCGCTCCTTAGCTATAAATTTAGCCTTATATAGTTTGCTTTATTCAGCCTCTATAAAGGTATTATCTATAAGAAATAGCGTATTATTAGTCTATAAGCCGACAATTCTAAAAGGTTTGTTACTGTAAAGCAAGTAAGGGTTATACGTAGACTAGTCTATTCGCAGCTAATTAACGTAGTATAAATAGTAGGTCTTAAACCAGTGGTTTCTAGCTTTAGGCACTCTATAAAGTAGCTTTATAACCTTTAGAATGGAGTCCTTATTAATTCCCAATTATTTATTTAGCTTGTATGGTGGTTATATATAAAACTTACAGTTTAGGTTTGTAGTAGACTAGACATAGGCTTATAAGATATCTTAGAGGTAGAGTTATATCTACAGTAGCATAGCAGCAATATAGAGAATTAGCCGCTAGCTAACTTGTTAAATTATTAGTAACTAAGTAAGGACTAGCTCTTTCTCTAAATTGTTATAGGCCTATATAACAAGTTATGATTTCTTAAAGGCTTTATCAGTTCCCTTATTCTTAATCTTGTTAATAAACCGTAAATTAAAGAGTCTAACCCCCTTTGGCATATTATATAGCTTAATAATCTTAAAGACGCCTTTTTTAAGTAGGCCTGTAACCTCCTTTTGCCATAAAGCACTAAACTAGGTATTACTATCGTTCTATAAGTAAATAGTAGTATTAGCTATATCTGCGGTATTATTATCCTATAAGTAGATAGCGATATTGGCTATGTCTGCAATATTACCCATAAGGGCATCTATGTCTATCGTAGCGTCCATAATAGCTATATCTGCGACGGCCGTAAGTAATAGGTATTTACGGGGGCGACCTTTACCTTACTTTAGCGGTAGCTGTGGTTTAGCTTTAGGTAACGGTTAAGGTTTAGCTAGCATAGGCACTAGTTTAGCTAATTTAATAGACTCTCGTGGTTTGACTAAGTCTTATAGGTCCAGTAGGTAAGGTTTTACAACCATAGAGTAGAAGGTTATAGGCCTATTTAGTAGCTTTATAGTATAGGTCTTACCGTTAACGGTAAGTAGTATATATGGCCCGTCCTAATAACCGCTTTAGCTAGTATTGCCTTCTCTCCAGACTAAGACAGGCAAACTAGATAGGAGGCCATAAATAGCGTTAGTTTATTATCCATTTCGCGTATTAAAAGCGTTAGCGATTTATTATTTAGCTTATAGCTTCTAGATTTGTTACAGACAGCTTAAATACAATATTACAACTACTTGGAGAAGAGTCGGAGGAAGCTAGTTAGTTAATACAGGCACGGTCCAGAATAAATCTAGTAGAACTATGTAATAAGAAATAGTAGCTAAGGTTACGTAATATGATCTATATAATCTATATAATCTATATAATCTGTAACAGAGCAGATAGAGCACATATACCTTATAAAGCAAAGGGATTTCTTAGGCGTATAGTTATGTATTTAAAGAACCATAGTCCCTACCCAGATAGTTCTCTTTTTATAATAAATCTTAGAATACAATTAAAGTTAATCTATTGGGCAACCACTCCACCAGTTATTATTATATTGTTAATTTATTCTTACCTATATACCTAGCCTAATAATAGGACCTACTGTAGTTTTTACTACAAGGTTCCGTTACACATTCACTACTAAGGTTACGGTATTAAATAAGATTAAACAACATGCCACCTAAAGCACCAGTTATAACAACGTTGACGGTAGCCACAACCTTAGGGTTAGGAGATACCAGTATAGCGGACACGGATTCTTAAGTGGTTATATAAGGTTAGTTATAAGAAATAGTTAATTACTTATAGGATAATAGTAGGCTACTTAAAGAACACATTAATAGAATTAGAGCAGCAAAGGTTAAGTTACCTTCAATTAAATAGTTCTCAGAAGAGAAGTTAAAGCTCAAAGGGTTTCTTACGCAGATACATTTCAAGGTTATGCAGGAAGAAGCGAAGTTAGCAACACCTATAGACTAGGTAGTATACGCAGGACTATTCTTATTAGGAAGAGCTTTAGAGTGATTTAAGTCTTACCTTACAGAGATATAAGCAAACAGTGTGACAACTACTAACCTAGACGTACGGTATATGTTTGCAAGTTAGAATAAATTTGCAAAACGGTTAATATAAATATTTAAAGACCCCAAAGTAACCACAACAGCGGAACGAAAACTTCAGAACTTAGTACAACACACTTTAGTAATTAAGTATATAACACAGTTTCAAACACTAGCCATATAGGTTGAGTGGAATAATAGGGCGCTTATAGCATAGTATAAGCAAGGACTTAAGGCTAAAGTCTAAAACACAATTATCCTAATAGAAGATACGGATACTCTAAGAGAGTTAATAGACCAGTTAATAAAGATTAATAACCAGATCTATTAAAGGGAACAAGCCAAGAAAGGACAAGATAAAGTTCCATAGTTATACAAGGCGCAGAGCACGCAACAATAGACATAGAGTTAAAAACCATAGAATGGCGCAGAGCTAATAGACCTAAGCAGTACCAAAGAAACCTAAAGGTAGGGAAAGAAACTATAAAAACCTAAAGGTTAAGGATTTAGTAATTAAAGGACCTAAAAGCAGAGGCTAAACCAGGGATCTCAGCAGCAAAAGACGTTTAGGCGGACTTTACAACAAGAAAAATAGTTTAAAGATAAAGCTTGTATAAATTGCGGAAAACAAGGTCATTTCGCTAGAGACTATAGAGGTAGTTAAAGTAATTACATAGTAAAGGGAACCAGGCTAGCAGACAGCACGTATATACAGAGGGACAATGGTGCACTATAAGGAACAAAAGAGTGTTCAATTAATAGTTTTGTGTTTTGTTATAACAACGCATACCAAATTCATAAGGACGCTAAGTATAGCGTAAGCTATTAGCTATAGGAGCCATTATTATCTAAGTTTAAAAGAACTAATAAACCAGCTTATAGATCGGACATTAAAGACAATAAGTTTAACATAGGTAAAGTATTTACCAACAACAAGGCAATAAAGGCAGCTTACTAGGAGTATATAAACCTTAAAGAAGTTAAAACAGAAGCAGAGACTAAGACCATTACAAAACAAGGTTTAGTAATAGGTATTGCAATACCATTAGATATAATTTCCATCACTTCACAAAATAATAGGAGTAACGTTTAAAGGAAACTAAGTAAGCAGACAACTGCTAGTGCTAGCTTATCACTCAATAAAGGCAAAAGGCTACAGGCTTAAGATTCTTAAAAAGAAATAAGAAAAGCTTAAGATTCTTAAGACAAGATAAAACACACCTAAGGACCCACAATAGACAAAAACTAATAGAAAAGGGCAGTAACTCAGTTTATAGATAAACAAATAAGTATAGGACGCAAGTTCAAGAACTACAAGTTTAGGGAACAAATAAGAACATTAGCAATCCCAGGTAAATACAGTATTTAGCCTAAAGATTAAACAGTTAATACTAGGATTAAAAAATAAGATAACTATAAAGATCCAGCTACAAGACGCAGAAAACAAGAAACTATAAATAAGTTTAAAACAAGAATCATTACATAGCAAGAGCAAAAGCTAGATAAAAGGTTAGCTATGCTAGGTTATATAAAGGACAAAGCACCCGTATAAAGAGTTACTAATAGGCTAAGTACAGGGACACCTAGGGCAAAATAGTTAGATAAACTGGAATAAGAAGAGGATCTAGATATTCTAACTAGGTTTAAAGAAAGACATACTAAAGGATATTATAACGCAGCAATAACAAGGTACTTTCTAACAAATAGACTATACACACTAAACCAGTTATACGGAAAGTGGTATAGACAACAACATAATAATAAATAGGAAGACTTTTATATATAGCTAGATAAAAAAGTTGTCTAAGACCAACCCATTATAGAAAAACGCATAAGTTATATTAAAGAAGTATTAATTATAACGTTAAGGAACCTAAAAGAAGGATCTAGGGACTAAAAAAGCGAATGATAAATCTTAGTACCTATAACAGAGATACCAGTAGTTAAGTTAACTAGGTATAGATTTAAACTCAAAAATAAAAATAAACTAAGAGTTAACCCAAGTCACCTAGCGTATTACACACTATTGTGGATAGCTTATGTGGATAACACCTATAATATATATAGAGCACCAAAAGATAAAAACCGGAAGTACTTAATAAGGATATATTAGGCACCTAAGGAAAGGCGGTTTAGGAACGCCAAGTATATATATAAATAGCACCTAGTAGAAGTATAAGGTCAAGGAGACTTAATACTTTAACTAGAAAGATTCCTTATAGAAGAATACCTAGATAGATAATAGTAGTAGAAGTACCTAGAGAACACTTATCTATGGCACGTAAAGGAAAAGAAACGAACTAAGTATTAGCTAAGGTTAGACTAAGTATAAGTAGGATCTAGTAGCTAACAGTTAGGAAAAAGGGAGGCGTACGGGACCAGAGGGAACCAGTATTAGAGCCTTAGACCCTTAAAGGAATTTAAGAACAACACCTAAATTTATAAGTTAAATAGCAAGATTAACAGTTTAAAGCATTAGTAGATAGTAGAGCAACTAGGAACCACATATTACCAAAGATAGTAAAAAGGATAAAGTTACCATATAGACAGAAGGAATACCTATATCCACTTATAACAATTTCAGGAGATTAGATAGCCTATAGAGGAGATATTATTAATCTTAAAACAGGACCTATTCAGTTAACTATTAAAGGAAGATAGGTTAGAATGTCTTTTAATATCCTACTATTAGGACAGGACAAGGCAATACTAAGAATGCCTTAGTTACAGGAGTATAATCTAAAAATTAATTAGGTTACAGGTTAGGTTAATATTAAAAATACTTAACAATATAAGATGCGACAGTAAACCAAGTTAGTATAGTACCAAGTCAGAGCGACATACAAAGAGACTAAGCGAGGCTTAAGTTATATACCAAAGTGTATAATTACAGCACCTGTTGTACCAAACGCGTGCTTACGCGTTCGGTACACCAGGTACGCGTTTACGCGTTCAGTGCACCAACCACTCGCTTACGCGTCTGGTGCACTTATGAAGCACTAACTAATCAGGGGGGAGGTGCATCAGTATATAGACCACGTAGTCTACTTTATACAATTAACAGTCACCATCCAAACAAGCATACAATACTACATGTATTTCGTGCCCGTGGATACAACTCACTCGTGCTATTAAGTTAGTACAAACACTAATCAGTAAGCGCGCATAGATCAGCAATCACTCGATACCTCCCCCCAAGCAATACACACGACAGCAACCACCCGTTTAGACTCCTAGTACGACCTGCTAGAAGGTCGGAAGTCGGGGATTACGAACTTATCTCCAACTCTGTATACTTATTCAAGTCTTAGTACGGTTTACTGGAAGTTATAGACGCGAATACAGACCTATACAGAACCCCTATCCTCAACCCCCTCAAACCTTAAACCTCTTCGGACCTTTTATAGAAACCCCTTACCCTCCTACAAACCCTTATGGCCCGTAAACCGATTTTACGGACCCTCACAAGAACTCTTCCGCCCGCTACGCACTACACTATACAGTATAGCAGATATTAGCAAGCAAGTCAGCAAAGGTCAAAAGAAGTAGAGATAAGGAGTTAACGTTACGTCTATAAACAATATTAACAACTACATTAGTTTCAAAATCCTTAAATACAAACACTTTAAGCTTATAAATAACGACCTATAGAAGCAATACTAGGAAGACTTTGCGGACTTTATGGAAGCTATTTTTAAAGCCTGCAACCCCACTACTATCCGCAAACTACGAACCCATTTACGTAACCAAGGTGTATGGGTTAAAAGAAATAAACGAGTTACTATTACACAGTCCTTATACAACACTATACACGAAAAGAACCAAACGGAATAGACCAAGGAGGAAATCCTAGACCAGTTCCAAAAAACTAAGGAACTCTTTACTTCTTCCAAACTTAATATAATCGCTAGCCTTATACCTGACCCTCTTAACTAAATTCGTCCTATAAACCCAAGCAGTTTTGGAATTAATCTTACGGGCCAAAGCATACCTAGTACTTAAGTTACGGACCGCAATACCCCCGTAACCTAAATTACGGAACGCAACACCCCTATAAACTAAAACACGGACCAAACCCCTTCCGTTATTTAAGTCACAGATCCGTAAACCATCCAAGTAAAGACCTATGGCAAGGAACTGGCTAACCTAGCTAAGCTCTACACCGACAAATCTAAGTACAGCGGTAAAAACGACAACTTTGACTTTAAACTAACCATCTTTATAGACCTCTACCAGAAGGCTAACATTCCTAAACAAGAGTTTAGCCAAGCCTACTCTACCATACTGCGCGGCCTAGCACTTAACTACTACTACACTAACCTTAAGAGCAACCCCCTTGGTGTCCCCTTTAATAAGCTATACAAAGCTACCCATAACTACTTTAAAGAACCGGAATATAGGCGTAATATCCTTACCTAATGGAATACGATTAAGCTACGGACTATAATTAACAAGAACACTGAAAAATCGACTATAGAGTATCTGCAAATCCTTATTAAAGACCTCCAGCACCTACAGCACGGCCTTGATACCAAGCTTCGAACAGACGACTTCCTGTACAATAAACTTATTACGGCTTGCCAGGAAGTAGAGCCCTGTAAGTACGCCTATTATAAGCCTATAGACACCTTAGCTAGCCTTATTAATGACCTACGCTCCTCTATTGTAACGTATAAAGTCTTAAACCCACCAGGTAGTACTTAAGCCTTTACCACGGATATTTAATATCCGCAGACAGACTCAGACGTCTACTTTACAGACCGCCATTACCGCCAGCAGCACCCATACCGACCAAGTCCCACCCGTAACCCCCGCAGCAACTCCCGTATAAAAGCATACCCCCGCAGACAAACAAGCCAGAAATGCTTCGTGTGTGGCAAGGAAGGATGTTGGTCTATAAGGCATACCTAGGAAGAACGTAATAGGTCTAAAAAGAGATTTAATAAACAAATTAGCCAGTTTATCTTAGAATACAAAGGAGAGAAAGAAGAGGAGCCCCCTAATAAGTTAATAGAAGCCCTTATAATTAACTTTAACCTAGATAACTAGGAACAGGAGACCTTAGAGACATTCCTAACTACTTTTAGACCTTTTATGGACAGCTAAGCCTTTAATATTACGACCGTATTAGCCAACCATTCCTTTATACACTTAGTTGCGCCTAAAAACCATTCCGCAAGCACCCCTATTACGGACGTTATAGATCACGAGCAGGACCCATTTGCATATATTACCATAGAACGCTATACCCCCAAGAAATTCTACGGTGTTATGATTAACACAGGCGCCTCCAAGAAGTCTACTACAGGTTACGGACAATACCTTGCATATAGGACCACCGCAAATAATAATACGGACATTAATACTATGTAAACTAGGGCCGTAAACGTCTAATTCGGCATTAGCTTAACTGCATTAATTAAATTAGTTATAGTTAAGACCCTAATTAGCCTAGTTAACTTCCATATAGTAAAAGCAGACACCCCTTTCTTACTTTACCTTGCGGACATGGATAGGTTATAGGTTTACTATAACAATATTATAGACACCTTAATCGGCCCCGCAACTACCCTAGGAAGCAAGCATGTTACCCTGCCAATTACACAACGATTTGGACACCCATTCCTTATATAGGGAGAGACTTTACGGACCTATATTCAGGAATCTTTTAACTATAACCCGTGCTACCTTACCAGTACGGAGATCCACCGTTTACATTATCATTTTGGCCACCCGTCAGCCGAAAAGCTATATAGAGTCCTTAAACGCTCTGGACACAACAACGTTGACAGGAAGGCAGTTAATCACCTAACTAAATACTGCTCCTACTGCCAGAAATACGGACGTTCCCTAGGCCAATTCAAGTTCACCCTTTATAAGGATCTTAACTTCAACTATTTAGTATACGTAAACATTATGTATATTAACAGCAGCCTAGTATTATATATAATTAATGAGGCAACCCGCTATTAAGCCGCCCGTTGGTTGCAAAATATATCCGTAAAGTATACTTGGGATATTTTACGGACCTGCTGGATTAATACGTACGTTAGACCTCCTAAGTATATCACCTATAACACTAGTAGGAACTTCATCAGCAAGGAATTCCAGCAGTATACTACAGCCATGGCTATATTAACAAAAGCCGTTCTAGTTAAGGCGCATTGGTCCGTTGGGCTTATTAAGCGAGCTCACCCAGCCCTATAGAGAGCTTACCAGATTATTATAGACGAGTGCAAGAATATCCAAAAGAAACTAGCTCTACAGATAGCCATAAAAGCCGTTAACGATACTACTGGCCCGGATGGACTAGTACCTACCCTCTTGGTCTATGGAGCCTACCTAAGAATAAGTAACCTAAATCCTCCTGCCCCGTCTATTATGGAACGAGCAGCTGCAATACAGAAGGCGATGGCTGAGATAGTCAAGCTACAGGCCAAATAAGCTGTTAATAACGCCCTACACTACCGCAACGGACCTAATATAACCCTAGTATACGACCTCCCGCTTAACTCTAAAGTCCTTATATGGCGTAAAAGCGGCAAGTAGACCAGACCCTACCGTTTACTAGCTATAGAAAACAAGACGTGCTATATACAACTTCCTAGCGGCCCGACCAGCTTTAGGAGCATGTCCGTAAAACCCTACTTTCGGCCCAAAGACACCTATGACGTCGAGCTAGACGAACTAGAAGCAACTGCCAAGCTAAATAAACTAGAGGTAACCACCAAACCAGACAAACCAGAAGCGACCGCCGAACTAGACAAGCTAGAAGCACCCTTGCCTACCCTAAAAGTCCTCCGGAAACCCACTGAACCCACTATACCTACCATAAAGCGTAGTTGAGGACGCCCCCAAAAGCACCCCATAACTAAGAACACTATAATGGAGACTCACCTAACCTCCGTAGGAATATCCGCAAGGCAATCTCCGCCTGCGGATATATTAGTTCTAGTATAGGAAACCCCCTTTACGGACTCACAACATAAAGAGATCAACGGACTACTTAAAAAGGGCGTCTTTATAGTTATAACGGAGAAAGACGTTCCGCAAGGCGTCCGTACATTCAACTCACGCTTTGTTAACAAAATTAAGCACCTAGGTACTAACAAAGCTTTTAAAAAATTAAGGCTTGTTATACAAGCCTACAATGACCAAGGAAAGGGCTTAGTCCTTACACAATTGCCTATAATTTAACAAGTCAGCTAACGGATTATACTTGCACTTATGCCCGGACTATAGCAAAGCAAACCCGTAGCTCTTTACCTACGGGATATCTCGCAAGCCTATATGCAGTCTAATACCTACCTAAGTAGGGACATCTTTATACGGCTACCCCCCGAGCTTAACCTACAACCAGGAATAATCCTATAGGTTATAAAACCTCTATACGGAGTACCAAAAGCCGGAAACCATTGGTTTAAGATATACCACTAGCACCACATTAGTAAACTCAAAATAGAATAGTTAACCTACAACCCCTGCCTCCTATACAGCCTATTAAACGGCCTCGGTATTGTTGGACTCTAAATAGACAATACCCTATTCCTAGCAGACTAGACCTTTACGGACGCTAAAGAAACTAAACTATAAAAGGCTAAGTTCTTAGCAAAGCCACAAAAGTAGTTAACTAAGCAGAATCTAATTAAGTTTAATAGAGGCCTAATTATATAAAAGGGCAACCTAATTAAGCTAACTTAGGAACGCCAAGCCTAAAACCTAAAGCCTATTATAGCAAAGCCTACGGACCTTACCAGTTCCCGCGGAGAGACCCGTAAGACCGTAAATACAAAGGACCAATACGCTGCACAGCGTGCAAGAGGCGCCTATATAGCCACAGTCTGCCAACCCAAATCTGCCTATAACTTATCCTTTGCGGCCCAGGCAGTAGATCCGCAAGAAGAAAATATTAAGCAGCTTAATAAGCGCATTTAATAGCAAATTAACAACGCAATAAGAGGACTTACTTTTATACCACTAGACCTAAATTCCCTTAGTATAATAGCATTTACGGACGCCTCCTTTGCTAATAATAAAGACCTATCATCACAAATTGGCTTTGTAATTGTACTTATAGACCGCAATCAGGACGCAAATATACTATACTGGTCTTCAATTAAGTGCAAACAAGTAACCCGCAGTATACTAGCTTCTGAGCTATATGCACTAGCCCATGGCTTTAATATAGCAGCCGCAATCAAATCAACGGTCTAGAAGATTCTACAACTAGAGCAGTTACCCCTGGTTCTATGCACTGATTTAAAGTCCCTCTACAACTACCTAGTCAAACTAGGTACAATATAAGAGAAGAGGCTCATAATCAACCTTATATGCTTACGTCAGGCCTACAAACGGCGCAAGATTACGGAGGTCAAATAGATTAGCAGCGGAGACAACCCAGCAGACGCTATAACTAAGGCAAAGCCGTGTTAAGCTCTTAAAACCCTAATTAACACAAATAGGCTTAACCTAGAAGTCACAGAATGGGTAAAACGGGACTAACGGAGCACCTACGGTACGTCTACGGCCCGTTGGAAGGCCGTACGGCTCGTTATACGGTACAGGTGGAAAACAGTAGAAAGCTACGGTGGAACTTAGTAGACTTACGTAACCCGCCAAATTTTACAGGGTAGTCAAATTGACCAATCACGATTTTCTATCCCCGGGATAGAAAATCGCCATTAGCTCACTTAGCACTAGCGCCTTGGCGGCCCTCACGATCCGACTTATGGCTCGTCTACTGCCCGTCAAAAGGCCATACGGTTCATTCTACGGACCGTAAGCAGAACTTACAGCCAGCTTAGGGCACCGTTTGGAAGGCAGCCTAGACGGCACCTTAGGAGATTTCCTATATATTTTCTTTTATATTTTATGGTTCTATTAAAGCAATTACGAAGGCTGTACATAAGTGGTTTCATTTTTCAAGTACCGCCAGTGTATAATTACAGCACCTGTTGTACCAAACGCGTGCTTACGCGTTCGGTACACCAGGTACGCGTTTACGCGTTCAGTACACCAACCACTCGCTTACGCGTCTAGTGCACTTATGAAGCACTAACTAATCAGGGGGGAGGTGCATCAGTATATAGACCACGTAGTCTACTTCATACAATTAACAGTCACCATCCAAACAAGTATATGATACTACATGTATTTCGTGCCCGTGGATACGACTCACTCGTGCTATTAAGTTAGTACGAACACAAAGAGATACCACAAGTATAGAAAAAAGTTATAGTTACTAAAAAGTAAAAAGCTGTTAGAGTATATAATATAGGACCACAAGATAGAATTAGAAGAGGGAATAAGTCTAAAGTTCTTTCCAATCTATAAGCTTACTAAAATAGAGTTAATAGCGCTTAAAGAGTTTATCCAGGAGAACTTACAAAAGGGATATATTAGACCATTATAGTTATCAGCAGGATATCCAGTGTTATTTATCCTAAAGAAAAACAGAAAACTTAGGATGTATATAGACTATAGATAGTTAAATAGTATTACTAGGAAGGATAGATATCCTTTACCCTTAATTAGTGAAATCCAAGATAGAATAGGCAACGCAAAAATCTTTATAAAGATAGATCTAAGATAGGCGTACCATCAGATCAGGATCAAGGAAGGCAACAAATAGAAGGCAGCCTTTAGGTCAAAGGAAGAACTATATAAACCATTAGTTATACAATTCGGGTTTATAAATACACTAGTAACGTTCTAAAAGCAAATTAATAGTGTGTTAGGAGAATACCTAGATAAGTTTATTATAGTATATCTTAACAATATTATCATTTACTTAGAGAACAAGGAAGAACATAGAGAACACATTAAATAGGTCTTAAGGAGACTATAGGAAAAACAGATGCCAGTAACAATTAAAAAATATAAGTTCTTTATAAGGAAAACCAATTTTATAGGATTTATTATTAAACTAGGAAAGATTAGTATGGACCCAAAGAAAGTTAAAGCTATAGTAAGTTGGCAAGAACCAGAGAACGTTATATAGTTAAGGTCGTTTCTAGGGTTTTATAACTACTATAGGAGGTTTATAGCACAGTAGTTAAAAAGCATTAAGCCATTCACAAGGCTAACAAAGAAAGAGGAACTGTGGATTTAGGGTAGTAAGCAAAAGAAGCTGTTCTAGGAACTTAAAGAGTTATTTACCTAAGAGCCAGTCCTTAAGATCTATTAACTAAAGTTAGAAACAGTTGTTAAGATAAACGCATTAGACTTTACACTAGGAGCATACTTGCTATAAAAGCACCAGGACGCATAGCATCCAGTAATATACTATAGTTAGAAGATAACACCACTAGAGTTAAACTACGACATCTATAACAAGGAGTTATTAGGTATAGTTACAGTACTTAAGAAATAGAGAGCATTCTTATAAGGCACAGAGAAACCATTTATAGTTAAGATAAATTATAAGAACCTTATAGGATTCCTAATAATAAAGGAACTCAACCAAAGACAGGTTAGATAGGCGGAAATGCTTACAAAATACTATTTCAAAATTTAGTATACTAAGGGTATAGATAATGCACGAGCAGATACTCTAAGTAGAAAAGCTGAACTATAAAGTAATAAAAAGCTATTAGGAGCTTTATTATAAAAAGATTAAGACGGATTAATTAGGTATAATTACCCAAAAATTACAGCAACTAAAGAAAGTCAGATCCACGAATTACCAGAGAGGAATTAGATATAAAAGATCTAAAAAGCATAGGTAAAGGATCTAGACTTAAAGCAATATAAAAACAGAGAAGTAACGTATATGCCTAAGTCTATTATAGAAGAATTTATTAAGGAATTCCATAAGGGAATAACACAAAAACACAACGGAGCTATAGGCTTAGTGTTAAGACTTTAAAAGAAGTACATTATTTAAGGAATCTGGGGACTAGTAAGACAAGTTATAAAGAAGTATCTAGATTACTAAAGAAATAAACCAATAAGGCATAAGCTATATAGAGAGCTATAACCTATTAAAGTACCAGAAAGACCATAGGAGGTTATATTATAGGACTTTATTATTAAGTTACCAAAGTTAAAAGATCCTATTACAGGACAAGATCACAACGCGATTTTAATAATAGTAAATAAGCTTACAAAGTGGGGATACTTTATAGCATATACTAAAGAGATATTAGCAGAAGAAGTCGCTAGAATCTATATAAAGAAAGTATTTATAAAACATAGAGCACTAAGTAAAATTATATTAGATAGAGATCCAAGATTTATAGCAGCGTTTTAGGAAGTATTTCTAGCAGAATAGAAAGTTCGCGTAGTAACCTCTATAGCATATTATCCGCAGACGGACGGATAAACGGAAAGACTAAACTAGACACTAAAACAGTATCTAAGGCATTATATTAATCACGCACAGAATAATTAGGTATTGTTGTTACCAGTTATATAGTTTGCATATAATACAACACTATAAGAAGGAATGGGGACATTACTATTTAAGGCAAATTACGGATATAAGCCAAGAACGTCGTTATCGCCACGCCAAGTAAAGAAAATGAGTAGCACAGCTAAATAAAGAATAGAGACGTTAATAAATCTTTATACAGACCTTACGGAAACAGCTAAACTAGTACAAGAGCAAATAAAAAGGTACTATAATGCTAAGAGATCTAAGGGACCAGATCTAAAGGAGGGAGATAAAATATAGCTACTATACAAAAATTTTAAGAGTCAACGACCAAGTAAGAAGTTGAACTATATTAGACTAAAACCTTTCAAAATTAAGTAAAGAATTTTATTAGTTACGTACAAGTTGAACCTACCAGCCAAAATAAAGATCTACCCTATATAATATATCGCGATGCTAGAACCAGCATATGGGGATATTAAGCCACTAGTTTACAAGGCAGACACGTATAGAGGACAAGAAGAAGATAAATAGCAAGTTTTAAAGATCATCAGTTATAAGGATATAGATAATAAAACATAGTATAAAGTAAAGTGGATAGGCTATAGTAAAACTACCTAGAAACTACTAAGCAACCTAGAGAACACTATAGGAAAGGTATAGGAGTATCAGAAAAAAGCAGGTCAGGCAATATTAATAAAAAAGGATTACTAAAGAACAAGTTACCTAAGGGGGACCTAAGAGGAGTAATTGCCGAGCTACTCAGAGTTGTTTCCCTTATAGAAGGAAAGCCAGTCCTTTTATTACTTAGCTTAGACAGACCCTATTAAACCAGTTTCCACTTCTTAAAACGAACCTTCTTATGTACATATTTAAGACGTTAAAGACGAGCATAAGCCAGACATTAAGCTTTAAGGACATATATAAACTTTTCTAAGACATATTAAACCTTAAGCAGCGCAGAGGCCAGTTCACTATTAAGTTTCTTAGCGGTAGATTAAACATAAGACCCTATAATAAGTTACTTAGGGAACCCAAAGACTGTTAAAAGTCATAGGACGCGCACACTTAGCGTTAAAGATAGAGCGGACGTCACAAGACGATTAAACGTTTACTTTAGTGCACTCTAAACAAGAGGAAGGTTGTTAAAATAAAGGGCTTGCCAGTATAATATAAACCAACCCCTCTTTTACACAGCGAGAACACGGAGACGGCATTATCTCACCTAGAAACAAGATTGCAGCAATAGTGCAAACCCGGCAAGCTATAGAAGAAGAAGAAGATGCTTTAGGCATAATAAGTAAGGATATCAACCAGATTAATTAAACAGACATCACACCTCTAGTAGACAACTTAGAGATATTAGAAATCTTCAAGGACAAAGATAAAGAGGAGGGAGATAATATTACGGACAGCTTAAGTACAATATTATAACTACTTAGAGAAGAGTTGGAGGAAGCTAGTTGGTTAATACAGGCACAGTCTAGGATAGATCCGGTGGAACTATATAACAAGGAATGGTAGCTGAGGTTATATAATATAATCTATATAATCTGTGTGATCTATATAATCTGTGACAGAGTAGACAGAGCACACGTACCTTACAAAGCGAAGGGATTTCTTAGGCGTATGGTTATATATTTAAAGGACCACAGTCCCTACCTAAATAGTTCTCTCTTCGTAGTGAATCTTAGAATACAATTAGAGTTAATCTATTGGGCAACCACTCTACCAGTTATTATTACGTTGTTGATTTGTTCTTACCTATATACCCAGCCTAATAATAGGACCCACCGTAGTTCCTACTACAAGGTTCCGTTACAAGATTTCCACTATTACTTTCTTAATAGCTATAGCTCGCTATGCAACTAAAGGTAATAGTATATCCAATTTAACCATTCGGGGGTAGGCTCTAAAGACTAAGAGTGTAGGGACTAGGCCTTCTAGGCCAGCCGTGTTATTAATAGCTTTAAAAGCCATTTATAGGGCCATCTCCTTGCTAATTTTAGGGATTTTAGATGTAATAATTTAGTAGGCTTGTTATAGCGGACCATAATAGCGCTCTACCATTCTAATAGAATTATGTGATTTGACTAGAACTAACTTTATAGTTACTCCTATAGTAGCAGTATAGTGCTTAAACTTCTTACTAATAAAGTTCTTCTTAGTGTCTATAGTGATTAAGTCTAGTAGTCTTAAATAGCTGTTAATCTAGCACATTCGTAGAATATCCTAAGTATGCTTGGCGCTAATATCTTATAGCTATCTACCAGCTTAAAAATAAGTTACTTTATTGACTACGTATAGTAGGGGGGAGCCGCTAATATATATAATGTTAATAATAATATTATAGTTAAAATTAACGTTGTCTTATAAGGTAAAGCGAAATCTACTTAGAGATCTACCAAACTTCTAGCAGTAGTGGTAGAGTCTAGTTAGCTCTTTAATAGCAGATTTATTAGTATTATAGCCATAGCCAGTCTTATTAAGAAGCTTTTGCAGTCTATTAACTAATAGGTAACTAAATCAACGGTATAGATGTTGTAGCTCTACGTTAGTTAAGTAGCAAGGGTTCGCGTTAAAGGACTTAATTAGATAAGACTGTAAAGAGAAGCTCCATATAAGAAACAGGTAGCTAAATTGTCTAACTACTAGTACCTTTTTAGTGCGAGTGATGATGGCGTCCTTTAGGTTATTGTATTTAATATAAAGTCTATCTATATCTGCTAAGTAAAGTAGGAAAGGAGTATCTGCTTTAATAATATGGAATTATACCTTGCCTATAGGGCTGTTAACGTCTATAGTTTTAATAGACGTAGAGGCTCTAATCCCAAATTAGATAGTTACTTAGCCCTTAGTTAACGTGTTAAGACTTATAGACTTATCTACGGCCTATAGGGCTTGGAATTGGCCATAGCCAGCCATAGACTTACGCGAAGCACCTATATCGATTATAATTCCCATAAAGACCGTTAAGGTGTATTATAACGCTATGGTTGTGGTTATATTATAGGCAAATAGGTTAGTCTCCGTGTAAGGTTTTATAGCAGACTCTATAGTAAGTTCTAAAGCCGTAAGTAGGTATATATAAGCCTTATTAGCTAGCTCTACGCTTATAGAGGTTGCTTTCTCTATAGTAAGTGTTCTAAAGGTGGTAATATAGGCAGAACTATTATTAGGTTCTCCGGCATTGCTCCTAGAGTTGTCAGCGTCTTATATATAGGCTTTAAAGTCTAAATCTTTATCTTTATCTCTTTCGCAAGCAGCGACGTATTGCTTAAAGTAGTTATTAAAGTTATCCTTATTGCGGCCCTTAATATTAATAAAACGTCTCTTATAGTCGTTTCTGGACCGATTACGCTCCTCCTCTATATATTTCCACAAGCGGCAGTCCTCCTTCTTACAGACGTAGCACTTGGCCTTTAGTCTGCCGTTAGTTCTATAGGGGCGATTACTGCCGTAGTGATTAGTGTTTTAGTCTTAATTTTGGTTATTTTAATAGTAACATTAATCCATAAAAAAGGCTTAGTAAGATAATCTTATTAAGGCCTATAGGGGGTGTTCTTTTTCCTACGCAATAATAGAGGATTATAGCTTACTAATTAACTAAGAGAGGTCTTCTAAAGGGTTAGAGACAGTAATATGGCATACTGGTACTCCCTAGTAAGCAGTAACCAACTTATTTATAAGAATGCGGTTTATATAAAAGTCTAGGTATAGTCTATAATATTACTTTAGCAGTTTATATATAAGCAGTTGGAAGTTCTAATAAATTAACTTATTAGGGTTCTCATCTATAACTCCTTAGAGGGTTATACTATTCCACTCTATAAGGTTCTTGCAGTAGTATCCTAGCCCTTTAAAGAACTGTTATATATGGTTACAGGCTTCTATAAAAGGTCTTAACTCAAGGTTGCTATTATAGTAGTAGTCCCAAGCAAGCCCTTTTAGCATGCTAGGGAATGCCACTATATAGCCTTCTAGTAGTAAGCCAGATCTCTTATAGATGTTATAGAAGATGGTCAGCTTAAAGTTAAAGCTGTTATTAACTCTATCGTACTTTTAGTCATCTATGTAAATCTTCGCAATTATGGCCACCTCTTTACTATATCTAGGTCCTTGCTCTACACTAGGCACAGCTAGTTTAGGTAGTGTATATATATATAGCTGCTGCGGCTACTATGGCTGCTGCGGCTGCTGCTCTCTTAGCCATAGCAGTTAGTTAATAAGAGCGTGGATTTAGTTATAATTGGAGAATTAAGGACCAGGAGGGGTAGTAGGGGTAGCAGGGGTAGCAATTAGAGTAGCTGGCGGTGCAGTAACTGGAGTAGCTAGTAGTACGGCAGCTGGAATAGCTGGTAGAGTTAGTGGAGTAGCTAGTGGTAGGGCTAGAGATATAGTAAGCTTGTCTAAGGTTAAATTAAGTTAGTCTTACAGAGTTGTCGTAATTATTAGTTTTACCTCTATAAGGGCCGCGATAAGCTCCTTATCCGTCCATTTATAAAACTCTTCTTTATTAGCAACGTCCGTCAGTACCTTGCCAAGGGAGTATCTCTTATCTTGCTTAATAATATATACTCCTTTCTTAACTAGGTATTAACGGATTCCCATTTTAGTATTAGATTATACTCGTTTAAAGGTCTCTAGTATAAAGTTCTTAAAGTCTTCCTAAAACACTGTCTACAATACAAAGTCTATAAGGTTGGATTATGTGTATAGGTGCATCTTGGTCTCTATATACTCCGTTAGGTTATTATCTATAGCCGTCTCCAAGTCAATTCCGTAGCCGTATTTAGTAATTCTTTCCTTCTAGTTAATTTCTATATTGTCGTGTCTTTGTGTATAAGGGTAGGTATAAGGGTAGGTATAAGGGTAGTCGTCGGTTCAAAGAAGTTAAGGTTTAAGGTAAGGATGTAAAGGTGTGTATGTATCCTATCAACGAATCTATAGTTCTTGGACACTGTAAACGATTCTCAGCAAAGATACGGTCCTCTAGGCGATCTAACGCGTTAACAGTTAAGTTAATACGTGGTTTTAAGCTTTAAGGGTCCTCTAGGCAATCTAACGCGTTAACAGTTAAGCTAATACATAGTTTTGAGCTTTAAGGATAACGTAGCTCTCTTTAAGTAAAGATATAATTCTCTAGGCGATCTAACGCATCAGCAAGCTAATACGTGGTCTTGAGCTTTGAGGGTAATATAGTTTTCTCCTTTAACTAAAATAGGGCGATAGCTCTGCGATCTAACGCGTTAGCAGTTAAGCTAATGCGTGGTTTCGAGCTTTGCTATTGCGTATTTCCTGATCTGTACGTCTACTAATCAGTATCAGTATACTCACTTTATCAACATGCACGAATATCACTTGTAGTGGTACGTATACGATATTAAAGTTGGTAGTTGTTAATATCTAGAAATAGGGGTTTGCTCTAAGGTTAGATTAGCTAGTCTCGCTTCGTGGTCCCGTAACCACGTCACATAACTAACATTCCGACAATAAGAGATAGTAAAACAAATGGAACTCCTTATACTAGGTCTTAAGATTACCTAAATCTAATAGCTTTAATAGGAAAATGCAAACTAAGTATATAATAAAAATAATAAAACAATATAAGGGTTGCTAGAGACTTACTAGGGAGACACTAATTAAATATATAGCTCCCTTATTATTAGCATATATATACTAGGAATGCAAAAACTCCTTATCTAAAAAGGAATAATTATAAATAGCCTTATATATAATATAAGGCTCTATAACCACAGACTACATCTAGAATAATATTATCGCTATATATAATAGGGACACACCTAATCCATATGCACAGTATAGGTGTGCTGCGGCCACTATATAGGCCCCCATAATACAAGACACTGCTTAAATTAAGACTAAATAAAATACGTAAACTGCCACTAAAGCACATATAAGGCGTAGGAGAAAGAAGACTATATTAAATACAGAAGATAAAAGGTAAGGGCTTAACAGCTATAGGAATAACTATACATTAGGTTATATAAATAGAAATAATAGGCAATAAGCTAAGGGGACGCAGGTGTCTTCTTAGCGTTTCCTACCTTTAATACTAGGGGGCTAAGCTAGCTATCCTAAGCCTTAATAAGCCAGAAGCAATACTGTATAATATTACCAGACTAAATAGAGATATAAGGGTTATAGGGGATATAAGGGAGAGGATGCCCTATAGGAAGACCCCTATAGATAGCTATAGTAAGCTTAAGACTAGGATAATTAAGAATTAGACTTAATGCAGCAAATATAATATTTATAGCTAACCTATAAAGGGTATATAGCTAACTAATAAGATTAGAGGAAGAACCGGAGATAATAATAGATTTAGATATAAAAGCGCTAGTAGGAACATAAGATATAGGAATAGAAAGCTCTATATAAAATAAGTAGTGACTAGGGCGTAGATATAAGAGATAGAAGTTCTAAAAATCTTAAAAAAAGTGGGAATAGAAGAAGTAAGGAATGAATAAGAGATAAAGGACCCTTACTAGGGGTCCGCCACCTATCTAATATATAGTATAACTGTGGTAATATAAACCACCATCTAGTAAGGCCTCTATTAGACAGTCTAGACCTAGAGAAATACTATATCCTTGCTATATAAGAGCTGTATTATAATAACTACATACAATTAATATATTTCCCCTGAGGATTTTAGCTCCTATATAAACCAAAAGCAGCTATATATATATACTTTATAATTAGCAAGGCTATTAGCCTATCCTTATAGTTATAGTAGACAGTTAACCTAAATATTATAGTTATAACAATCTAGATATATAGGGGACCGGTATAAATTATTAATATATATAACCCTAGGTTAAAGGAGTCCCATAAACAGAGAATATTATATTAGTAATAAGCTTACTAGAAACCAAAGGTATAGAGTCTATCCTATTAGGAGATATAAACCTCTACCACCTATAATGGGGAGGTATCTATATTACTGCTAAATGTTAGGTAGAGTGCCTACTAAGAGCTATAGACATCTAGGGCCTTAAACTAGCCACCCCCCTAGGAGCAATTATATGGCAATAAGGCATTGCTAAAAGTATAATTAACCTTATATTTATAGATAAAGGCTTATACCAAAGACTTAAAAGGTGCAACCCTAAAAAAGAATAGGCACTTGCCTTAGACTATATCTCTATCTAAATATAGCTAAATCTAGATATTAAGGCGCAACTTAATAGTAAAAGATACGCAATAAGGAAGCTTAAGACAGACAGTTTCCTTAATATAGTTAAATAATAACCTTAAGACCTAGAAGAAATCCACTTAATACTAAATAAGTAAGGCTTAGTAGCTACCCCTAAGGAAATTAACTAAAGACTAGAAAGGATCTAGGCAGCAATTAAAAATAGGCTAGAAGAGTGCTGCCTGGTCTTAAAACTAGGCCCCTATACGTAATATATATAGTCCGCATAATGCGCGGTTCTTATTACTAGCTAATAATAAATAAGAAGGAAATATATAAGTAGCTATAACCCTAAAGATAAGAGATAATATAAAGATATAAGAAACTAGTTAAAGAATACCCTAAAAAAAGGAGTAAGGAATATCTAGAGATGGTTTATAAATAAGCATACTTTTAACCTAAGCCTCCCCTATAATAAGGGCCTTTAGGCTATAGTAAAATGGGTAAAAAAAAAAGGTAGGGCGCTTAATAGAAGACCTATACCTACTGCCCCTATAAAGAGTAGGGGAATTATAGGCCACTAATAACAATAATAAGAAGGTAAAGATCCTTATAGAAAGGTTCTTCCCTTAACCAGCTCTAGCTAACCTTAGTAATATTATAGGTAAAATACTAGTAACTTGCCTATAGGTCGACAGCAACATAATAATAGAAGAAATGGCTAAAACTATTAGCCGCCTTTTAAATAATATAGTACTAAGACTAGATAGGATTCTAAATAAGGCTTTAAAGACCTATAGACTACTTATAGCACTTTAGTTTGCAGATATAGCCAGAGTATATTTTGCTATAGACTACTACCTATAATTTAGTAGAGCTATAATAACGGTTATTCTATAAAAAGAAGGTAAAGTAAATTACTTAACCCTAGGAAGCTACCGCCCTATTACCTTAGAAAATACTTTTAGTAAAATCTTAGAAAGGGTAATAGTGTAATAGTGTAGATTGGACGTCGCCTACTGTCTTGGCATTTTCCTGTATTTATTAAGCTTTAGCTTTCCTCCTTCTTTCCTCCTTATCTCACAGACATCACGAACCTACCGGAATACATTCTTTTCTTTCCTTTCTTACAGACTGCTTTACTAATTACTTTTAACTAATTATAACCAACCAACCGACAGACAGACAGACTAACTAACTGACTAATAGCATTCTGACTTCCTATCTAAGAGACACCGTACCCTTCCACATATTATTTGGCATTCCACGTGGGGACAATAGCAAGCTCTTTGGATTAGAAGTCTAGTGCTACATACACAGAAGACACGTAGGAATATACTACAACTACCAAAGAACCGCTAGCTGTAGAAGAATAACCAACTGTAGAAGAACCAACAGACAAGACGGCAGAACTAGAGAACCAGAGAACCAGGTAGTATTGGACAGCAAGGGGAACCAAGCAGACCCTAAACAGAAAGACAGCGGAAAAGACGGACAGCTAGACTCAACATACAGGCCAAAGAGTGGCAATAGGAAGCAAAATAGTATAGGTTAAAAGGTCTTGGGAGTTGGGTTCAGTGCCTATACTTAGAAATTTGGCGTTAAGCGAACCAGTTGGCCAATTAGACAACTACCAGCGGTCGAAATCTCGCCACCTACGCGCGCACGAGCATGGCCAGAATGTTATTAAAGATGTAGAGACAACAAGCCAAGGGCTAATTAGTTAGATAGAAACGAGATCTAAGACATCTGGCGGCGAAGGAAGCCAGCGCTGCCCTTTAAGAATAGAGACAATACCAAGCAAGGCCACGAGCACACGAGATTAGATCTGCCTTTAAAAGCTTCCTATTCTAGCTTAGCTTTGTCCTCTTTTGAGTTATCTGGATTATATTAGCAGCGGCCCTAGAGGCACTCTATAAGGACCTACCATACAGAACAACAGCAGGCCAAAACAGATGGACGTATCGAGACCCGGCAGTGGTAGAAGATAAAGATTCTGTGCTCTCCCAGGAAGACCTTCCCTTAGGCATTAAGAAGCAGGCGCCTTCCGTTAGGGACATAGCTGTATAAGTAGACCAGCCAAAGCATGCACCTATTAATGTCCCGCTAGGACAGTTATCTGGGACATCCTCTGTTAAGACTACGGCTATGCAAACAGACCTACTATAGCGTTTACCTGTAACACCTAGGACTAATAACCCTCAACAAACAAAGGATGAAAGCCGTAAGAATTACCTGTAAGCTCCCAAGGAAGCTCTAGATGCACCTAATAACCAGTAGTTAATAGCTTAAGACAAGGTCTACGTTATAGTCCAGCCTATACCAGCCCTAAAAACTGCTGGGACTCCTTACTTTATAGGGCAGAACGTGTCACAGTTTATTAAACGGTATGAGCGGCTATATACCCGACATTATATAACGAGTACAGAGAAGCGCCAGGGCCTTCTAGAGTACTGTGATTACTAAATAGGGATTTGGATCCAAAGCTTACCTAAATTTACAGCTGGCAATTGGATAGAGCTTGTAAGAAAGCTTAGGGCAGAATACCGAGCAAACAACTACTATTGACGCATAGAGATAAGAGACTTTGTAGAAGCTTTTATTCAAAAATCTACAGAACAGCCAGGCGAATTATATTACTATATATAGGACTTTACTACTATCTCAGCTAAAGCGGTAGCCGCAGGAAACCTTACTAAGTAAAAGAAGGGGTGGTTGTTTGTGCGAGGACTTCCTGTTAAATACCACAGGCACGTAATGGAACAAACAGGAGCCGTAGCAGACGAGCCTAGCACCCTTATATTTAAAAGACTAAAGGAGGCCATAGAGTCAAGGATAGTAGCTATAGAGGGCGCCAAGCAAATAGATATCCTTCCGGAAGAAGACACCCTAAATGTCCAGCTTATACAGGAGCTACAGCAGCAAAGGGATAAGCTTAACCGCAGGAGAGAAGGAAGGCTTCTAAACTTAGGTATATATAGAGGAGCCCTAACGCAGCAGCAGTTACCCTCTACTGTAGACCTAGAAATGGATGAAATGCTAAGCCAACTAAGGAGTCTAAAACTGACTAAGATGGAGCTTATGGCAGCTGCACAGTTAATGCCGTTCCTTAACTAAATCCGGATAGACCCAAGGAAGTTTATAATACTGCTAGATCAGGCCGCAGTTTAAGGCTTAGTATAAGGATATAAAGACTAGCAGAAAAGTAGCCAAGCTCCCTTTATCCTATAAGGCTGTTAATCTCCACAAGACTTTCAACCTCCGCAAGACTTTCGATATCCGCACGATTTTCAATATCCGCAAGATTCCACCGCCTTTGGACAGCCGTAGCAGAACGTACGAGGTTAGCAAGGTACGCGAGGACAAGGCCTGTAGACCTATTTTAGATGCGGAGGAGGTCACTATTTCACCTAGTACGAATGCCAAGGGTTTAAGGATCTTGTTTAGCAAGGATTTGTGCATCTGTCTAATTAAGGAAGACTAGTAGCTAGGACACACGAACAACCTAGACCAGTACTTCCGTGGCTTAGCAATAAAGGACGGCTAGAAGGTATTAAGAACTGGCTTCATACATACCAGGGAACAGACCTAGGCAGGCCAAAGGAAGAACAGACACAGCAGCAGGCCCCTACGTTACGAACTAATTTTACTGCTTTCCATAACGGAGTAGTGCTGAAGAACAGTGACAAAATGCGTATAAACTGGGAGGACTACTATCAAGTACGGCCCACGGACTCAGCAGTAACGCCCAGCCAGCAACGTCCGCAGACTCGCCTAACCCCTAGAGACAGCCGTACAACCAGGACAACCGTTAAGCCGCAAGCTCTACCACAGGAGAAGAATATACGACTAGGAGAATACATCCAGATTATATCACGGCCTATAGATAAGACGGCAGAGGCTAGAAAGAAGAATGAATCTTCTAATCCTTAGAGATGGTCTTAGAGACGGACGCTTAACTAGCCATTAACCCGCAGGCTCCATAGTAGGTGTAGGGTGTTTAACTAGGGGACAGTTAAGTTTTAAGGTAGGGGAGGGGACGCAGGTAACATATAAAAGATTTCTATTTGTCTGCTTAATTACTATATTTCCTAAAGCTCCTTTCTTGTTTACTTTCTTAATTGTAATAAGACGCGTCAGTCGCGACGACCTACTGCAAAGATATTAGTTCAGCTCACCGCCTGTCAACAAGCTAATAGCAATTTTCTATTCTGGGGACGGAAAATCCTAATTAGTCTATTCAGCAATAGAGCCGGCAGAACTCTACACCACCCCTGAAATTCAATAATACGCCAGCTATAGAATAAGAACGGCACCAGGAGCCTTAGTTAATTACACGGATACAGAGCCGATTATACAATGCAGAGCCAAATACAGAGCTGTACGCAGAGCCTTGATCGAACAACTACGCGGAAGCTACGGTCAGTCAAAGAACCGAATTAAGCCAGAGCCTCAATATCAGCACGTCACCGTCACTAAATCAAGTCAATTAAATGTTGTCAGATTAGAGCCTTCAACCGGGCCGACCTTATTCCTTATTTAAACGACAACTGATTGCAGTATGACTATCACTGCCATCCAAGTTCAGTACTGCGCTAGCTGCACGACAAGAACGGATACTGCGGCAAGAAAGGGATCTATATAAAAGCAATAATATAATATCAGTGATTAAGTACCGCGGAAACGGCAAAGCAGTATACAAAGAGGTAGTAACAAAGATACTCTATAAAAGATCGCATATAGGACGCAGCTAACCATAATAAGCCTAAACCATCCTTATACAACTAAAGACAGGACTAAGCCGTATTAGGATAAACTAGTGAAGGATCTTGTTAAGGATTACAAGGAAAACAGGATTTAGATATACAGGAGCTAGCACTTTTCCTTAAGAGGTCGTTTTAATGAAGGACTGCATTGTGGACATAAGGGCAAGGGACATATAATAGAGGCAGTTATAACAACCAAGAAGCTAATATAGGATAATATTAAGGACAACTTAAATAAAGCGCAGAACCAGCAGGACAATAATAAAGAGACTAAAAGTAGAAGATAATCCCTAAGGTTCTTAGGCCGGAAGAAGATTAAGGATACACCAAAGGAACCAAAAGCAAAGATGGCCCAGAAAGGGAAGAAAGCAGCTATTAAGGATATCTTAGAAGAGCACTAGGCCCGCGGAAATGGTCTACTGGAAACTGCTATTTATACTTATAAGAAAGGAAGTCTTAAGACAGGTCTCTAGATTGGACATCTGGTGGACACTAAGAGCCTTAATTAACTATAGATACAGAGCTTTAACCGAACGGCTGCATAGCCAGAGTCTTGATCAACTGTCCGCAGATACAGAGCTTATAGATATAGAGCCTCAATAGAACGTCAACGGATTCAAAAGCTTTAATTAAGCATATGACGATGCAGAGCCCAGGTCGTACGTATAACAAAAAACGCCTTAAGTCAAGCCAGAGCCTCAGTTAAATCTTAATTAGTTAGACGCCGCCTCTACAGTCAAGTCGGATTAGCTAGAGCTTTCAGTTAGGCCGACCTGATACCCTGTTTAAACGTTAGTTAATTATACGTTGTCACGGTCAAATTAAATCAGTCACCGTCGCCGTTAGATGTCTTTAATTAGTAGTTAAAGGTCCTACAATGGCAGATAGATAGCCTCTGCAGGAACCTCTCCCTTTAACCCTCCTTTATTAATTAATTGCCGCCCGTCTTAACGCCCACGGACTGGTTAACTAGAACGGTCTTTCCTATAGACGCAGATACGGATCTCTACACAGAGTCTCATACAGAGTCGTACGCAGAGTCTATAGATACGGAGCACACAGGTGCAGAGCCTTAATTAAACAATAGTACGGCAGCTTGACTAGACGCCTATATATACGAAGCCTTAATTGAACGGCAGATGCGGAGCCTTAACCGATTGTATGCCTACACAGAGGTCTTAATCGATTGTCTACAGATACAGAACCTTGGTCGTATATGCTGCTAAAAACACCTTAAGTTAAGCTAGGGCCTTATTAAATCTTAATTAGTTAAACACTGTCTTTGTATTTAAGTTAGGATAATCAGAGCTTTTAACCGGGCTGACTTTCTACCTTAATTGAACAACTAAACGATTAGTTATAGCACGTCGTCGCCAACCAGTTAGACAGTCTTCGTTAGGCAGTTAAGGCAGGCACGCAGGCACGCATATAGGCACGCATATAGACACGAACGCAGAGTATGCAATGCAGAGCTACTAATACACAGCTAGATGCACAGCTAGACACAGAGCTAGATGCAGAGTTTTAATATTAAACAATTAACTAAATAATCAAACCAAGCTAGAGCCTCTGCTATCTTAATTAACTGCCCTGCCGTCACCGCTACTACTGCCACTATTCCATCCAGCTATTTCGTCCCTGCTGTCTTAACTGGCTGTTCCGTCTCTACTGTTCTATCTTGCTGTACCAGATCTATACCGTTGTGAGATCTGCTAGATAGCTATTCTAACCAACTGCTACCAACCAACTGCCATTAACCGTCTGCCGCTACCGAGATTTCTACTACCAAAAGTTCTGCTGCTAGATGTCCTACTGCTTACTAACTACTACCGAGTTCTTCTACTAACTATTCTACTGCTGACCGTTCTACTTTGTTTTACTGCGCTAAATGTCTGCTTTTATTACTGTTTCTACTACCGTTACTGTTACTGCTGTTACTGCTGTTACTGCTGCCGTTATTATTTCTGGTTTACTGTTCTGGTTACTAGTAGGAAGATTGGATCTTAGCTATAGATAACAGAAGGATATTATGGAATAGTTCTATAGGGCTATAACGGCTGTAGAATTACGCTTTTAACTAATACCGCTAGTAGGTGTAGTACACAGGCGATTAGGGCGGCTAGTGCGTGCATTTATGCTTTCAACCAGTGACGCTAGTGGGTATAGCGCATAGGCAACTAGTACGGCTAATAGGTGTATTTATTTAGCGCGTGTCTAATAGGTATCTTACTAGGAGAAGAGGTTTCCTATGTTCCATTATATGCTTTCCTTTTTCTATTCTGCTTTTACTATACTTTTGTTTGGCTATTCTTCTGTAGGGTAGAACATTAGGGGACAACGTTCTTGGTAGGGGAGGTATATGGTAGTGTAGATTGGACGTTGCCTACTGTCTTGGCATTTTCCTGTATTTATTGAGCTTTGGCTTTCCTCCTTCTTTCCTCCTTATCTCATAGACATCACGAACCTACCGGAATACATTCTTTTCTTTCCTTTCTTATAGACTGCTTTACTGATTACTTTTAACTAATTATAACCAACCGACTGACAGATAGACAGACTGACTGACTAACTGATAGCATTCTGACTTCCTATCTAAGAGACACCGTACCCTTCCACAATAGTAGACCATATAGTAGATACGGCTAAGAAACACGCCCTACTACTACAAAGCTAAATAGGGACAAGAAAGAACAGCTTAACACTATTAGTACTTACGCTACTTATTGCCACTATTAAATCCGCATAGGCGATGCGAAGGGGCTTTATAGTATTAATACTTAGCCTAATATTAGCGGTGCCTATAATAACATACTCTATAAGCGCCTCCTATACATTCTTAGGGCAAAGGGCTTCCTAGAATGGATTATATAATTTATTTAAGGGTTTATAGGCTAGAAAGAAATATTACTGATCTTTAGCGGATACTAGAGCCCCCCTATTACAGTTATAACAGGAATACTATAAGGATTACCCCTCTCGCCTATACTCTTCCTTTTCTTTATAAGTAACCTATTTAACTCCTTTAAGAAAGGGGCGACCTAGGGGATAGGCTTTATTAATAATATAAACCTAATTATATACGGGCTAATAGCTGTAGAGAATTGCAGAACACTAGAGAGAGCCTATAATACCTATATAAAATAGGCAAGATAATATAGAGTCCAATTCTTACTAGAGAAATACTAGCTAATCTATTTTATAAGAAAACGCAACTAATCTGCAGATCTTTAGCATATAATTTATATTTAAGGCTTTAGGGGTTAACCAGTTTAGGGCCTAAGGATATTAGGAGTATGGGTAGACAGTAAGCTCTAGTGGAGTGTATATGCGGTATAAGCGGCCCATAAGGGCTAAGTATAGTATATTGCATTATCTAAGATCGTTAATTCTATATAGGGTCTATGCTTTTAAAGGTTACCCTATTATATATAGTAGTTATCTGGCTAACCATAATATATAAATCCAGTATTTAGGGTATTAGAGAAACTAAGAAAGGCCCCTCTAAATTACTCCTTAAACCACTTAAAAAGGTCTAAATAGCCTACCTTTAGAGCATAATAGGTAGGTATAAGCGTATGGCCACAGCACTGCTTAAGAAGGAAATCAATATCCCCCCCCCTATAACTATATATTAAAGCCGCTGTAATATAAGGGGTATAAAATTAATATAACTTTAATATTATAAAATATATTAAAATATGCCTAAATAAACTATAGAGGGACTCTAGGGTGCCCTATAGAAGAATAAACCAATAACCCTAAAGTAGGGAAGATATATTAGAGAAATAGGTAAAGAAAGTAGAAGAAAAATAGTACTACGTTAGGGCCTAGGCCTATATAGAGGAGGAAGGAAGACGCGTAAGAGGCTAGTAAAGATAATAGTAAGAGAGAGAAAGGGGCTAAAGTAGAGCATAAAAGAATACTAGGAAACTATTTACCGTAATATAATACCAGTTGGACTAATACTAGAGAGGTATATGGGAGTTAAAGGTATAGAGGCTAACTTAGGCAAGAGGAACCTAAGCTATAGCATAGTTAACGCCATAAGGGGTAAATACTTAAGGGCTCTAAGAAGGCCTAATAAAGGCAGAAAATATAATAGCAATACTTTTAAGAATAGGAATAATAGGACTAAAAGATTGGCTCTACTAGGTAGGTGTCCTAGTAAGTAGCCTAAGGTGTGAATATAGCTGGCTAAGACAGACACCAAAACATATAATACTGCTATGCCCCTTACGTACTAACTAAAAAGTAATACTCTTAGTAGCTAGTATGGAGAACTATAATACACTACTCTTAATATAAAAAGGTCTTAAGGCGGTTACCTAATAGCTTATTAGCCAAAATGTGCTAGACCAGTTTTGGGTTGCAAAGGAAATGGTAATAAAAGGCAAAGGGGCGAGCAATAGGCGCCCCCTGTTATCTCTACAGTAGTAGAGTAAAGTTTGTGATACTAGCGTGTCTATAGGCTTTTTACGGCAGTAGTGGTTCCTAAGAAGGTCAAAAAGTAAGGTAGTAGAGCACTATAGGCGACTTATAGGCGTAACTTTACTTAGCGAAAAAATAATAGTTACTACCTGGTTGTAATAATTAGACAGTAAGGATCTAATAGGAGGCATTAGGAATAATAAAGGTTATTAAATTAAAAACGGGAATGCTATACCTCTAATAAACGACTTAGAGATATAAGATATCTTTAAGGACAAAGATAAAGAGGAGGGGGATAGTGTTATAGGCCTTATATTAGTAGTAGTATAACTACTAAGAGAGGATATAACTAGACTAGTAGATAAAGCGCAGAAGGCGCTAGAACTAGTTAAACTATAGGACAAAGGGTAGCCGAGTTATATAACATGTTATATTACTAGGTTTAGTATATAGAAATATAGAGTTTCTAATCTAGTAGAGCAAGAGACTTTTGGAGCTCTTGCTACACCCGGCCCAAAAAGACCAAACCAACTAAAAGAACCCTGAAAAACACCCTAATAATCCCCTAAGATGCATGCATCACAGGGGAGGCATAGGTGGAACGACGGTGGTACACAGTTGCGCGCGAACGCCAGACCTATACCCAATAATGGCCCCCCACAACAACAATAAGGACGGGCGAATACCATACTAGAAAGCGGAAATACCCTAATTAAAAAGGCATCTGACAAAATATAAAGCCTATTAGACGCGTCTAGTATCTAGAACTATAGGGGAGCATCTATTAGCTATTACAAACTAATACAGCTAGTAGAATGGCTCTAGTTTAGCGAACCTTAGGCGCCCCTCTAGCAAACCCTTAATTAAATCCTCCAACGGCTAAATAAAATCGAAGATAAATAAAACCCCCCCCTATAGGCGAACCGCACCTAGGCCGCCGTAGCTGTGCTTCTATAGTATAGGGAACCTACCCCCCTAAAGACAACAACCGGGCATATAATTATAATATAACTAAATATAGAAAAGGCAGAGGAACTTAGGGGATAATTAGAAACAGAAGTTCTTATAGAGATTTATAAGGAGGTTTATAACGCCGTCGCAGTTTAATACCTTAGGAGTGGAGACATTAGAGTCACCCTAAAGAACTAATAGGCAAAGGAACGGGCCGTAAGGGTAGGGGATAGGCTAGGAGAGCGTATTGGTATAAAAGTGCTTTATAAAGATTACCTAGTTAAAGTCCTATCGGTTCCTATAAGCCTTAGGGTAGAAAGGGGACGCTAGGCGGACAATACAGCAACTATATAGGAGATAGTAAAATAAACGGAATGCTTTATACTAGGACTTGTAATTACCCAGATCTAATAGCTTTAATAGGAAAATACAAACCAAGCATATAATAAGAACAATAAGAGGATATAAGGGGTGCTAGAGACTCGCTAGGGAAATAATAGATAAATATATAGCTCCCTTATTGTTAGCGTATATACACTAGGAATACAAAAACTCCTTATTTAAAAAGAAATAATTATAAATAGCCTTATATATAACATAAGGCTCTATAACTACAGACTACGCCTAGAACGATATTATTGTTATATATAATAGGGACACACCCAATCCACATACGCAGTACAGGTGTGCTACGGCCACTATGCAGGCCCCTATAATATAAGATAATATACAAATTAAGACCAAATAAAATGCGCGAACTGTCACCAAAGCACATATAAGGCGTGGGAGAGAGAAGACTGCATTAAATATAGGAGACGGAAGGAAAGGGCTTAATAGCTATAGGAATAACTGCACGCTAGGTTATATAAATGGAAACAATAGGCAATAAGCTAGGGGGATATAGGTGTCTTCCTAGCGTTTTCTACCTTTAATACTAGGGGGCTAAGCCAGCCATCCTAAGCCTTAACGGGCTAAAAGTGATGTTGCGCGACATTACCAGACCAAACAGGGACATAAGGGATATATAGAATACAAGGGAGAGAACGCCTAGTAGGAAGACCCCTATGGACGGCTATGGCAAGTTTAAGGCCGGGACAATTAAGAATTAGATTTAACGCGGTAAATATAATATACGCAGCTAGCTTATAAGGGGCACACAGCTAACTAGTAAGAATAGGGGAAGAACTGGAGGCAATAATAAACTTAGATTTAGAAAGGCTAGTAGGAACACAAGATATAGGAATAGAAAGCTCTATATAAAATAAGTAGTGGCTAGGGAGTAAACACAGGAGATAGAAGTTCTAAACATTTTAGAGAAAGTGGAAATGGAAGAAGCGAGGAGTAAAGGAAAGGCGAAGGACCCCCACTGGGGGTCCGCCACTTGACCATTATATAGTATAACTGCGGTAATACAAACCACCGTCTAGTAAGGCCCCTACTAGACAGTCTAGACCCAGAGAAACACCATATTCTTGCTATATAAGAGCCGTATTATAATACCTACACACAATTAATATACTACCCTTAAGGATTCTAGCTTCTGTATAAACCAAAAGCAGCTATATGTGTATGCTTTATAATTAGCAAAAATATTAGCCTTGCCTTATGGTTATGGCAGGCAGTTAACCTAGATATTATAGTTATAACCATCTAGATATATAGGGGACTAGTACAAATTATTAATGTCTATAACCCTAGGGTTAAAGGGGTAGCATAAACAGAGAATATTATATCTGTAATAAGCTTGCTAAAAACTAAACACGCGGAGTCTATTCTACTAGGAGATATAAACCTCTACTACCTATAGTAGGGGGGCATCTATGTTGCTGCTAATTAATAGGTAGAGTGCCTACTAAGAGCTATAGATAACGGGGGCCTTAAGCTAGCTACCCCCCTAGGTGCAAT